>ERZ838118.12-NODE-12-length-213221-cov-11.223005_pt1 | contig 213221 bp, 186 predicted proteins | sample MGYA00519863_ERZ838118 | MGnify/ENA primary metagenome ERZ838118 (study PRJEB31850, sample SAMEA3708827) | human gut metagenome | biome: human gut; feature: human-associated habitat; material: faeces | place: China | collected 2014 ...
CCTCGTTCGGCAGCGGCGGGCGCGGGCCCACGACTGACATCTGGCCCAGGAACACATTGAGGAACTGCGGGAACTCGTCGATGGAGTGCTTGCGGATGAACCTCCCGATCCTGGTGACGCGCGGGTCGTCCTTCATCTTGAACATGGCGCCGGCGATCTCGTTCTGCTCCTTGAGCTCGGCGAGACGCTCGTCGGCGTCCTTGTACATGCTGCGGAACTTCCACATGCGGAAGGTAGTCAGGCTGCCGTCGGGTCGGGTCTGGCCCACGCGGATCTGGCTATAGAAGGGGTTGCCCGCGCTCTCCAGGCGGATGGCCGCAGCCAAAATCAGGCTCGGAATGGCGATGACGGCCAGCACACAACCGCTGAACACGATGTCGAAGGCGCGCTTGACGGCGCGGTAGGCAAGGCGCGAGTTGTCCCAGTCCATGATGGATTGCATGGCCTTATATCGACCGGCGCCTTCACGCCGGTCCATGGCCTGAGCAATCAGCGCCGCCCCTACGGGCGCATTGCTCTCTGTCACTTCTTTATTAGCAGTCACGATAAAACTTACGTCCCTGTCCCCAGGAACCCCCCCCCCCGTCCGTGAATTCAAAAAACGAATGATTTGCCGGTGCAACGTCTCCCTTACGTTTTGCTGGGCACGTCGAGCGCAAGCAGCTCCCTAAATGCGGAATCGCCTTCGCCCACGTCCACCAGGCACCAGCGCTTATGACGGTCGATCTTTTTAACTCGGGCCTCTTGCCCCACCAAGGGACCCTGTTCTATGTGCAGTACGCCACCTTCTATGCGCGCAATGCTATTGCGTACCACGCCGTCGTCGTCCAGCACGCTGCGGTACCAGTCCTGCGCGTCATCCGGCATGGGCATGTACGCCCGCTCCCTACTACCAGCGATGCGACAGCCAAAGCTCAACTGGGCCAAAGCCCTATCGAGCGCGGCTGCATCGTGCGTGGCAACGAAGAAATATTCCTTGTACATAGGTTTGGTTTGGAGCGACCAGGCGCCGTCCCGCTTAAACCAGAACTCCTTTTGCATTACAAAAGCGTCCTGCATAAGATTGCGCGGGATAATGTAGCGGACCTTTTCGCAGGTCTCGCGCTCTTTTCCATTGGGGGTATGGACCAGATACCAGCGAACACGGCCGTGCTGACTGTTGGTGGTGGCGCCGTTAAATGCGCCCGGCAGCTGCTCTTGGCGCCGTGCCGTCTGTTCCATGTTCTCGCCCCCCTCTTTTGGCTTTGCGATGCACGCAAATGCAGGGGCGTTTAGAACAGGCTTCTCGCTCGCAGCTAGGCGCAGTCGCAAAAGTACAGGTTTTTGTATCTTTCGACTGACGACATTATACGAGCATTTAATCAGCGTTTGCCCAGATTGCGCAAAATGTACTACTAGTAGGTACATCTCCATACCCCTCTACAAAAACCTGTACCTTTTTGTGCAACAAAAAAAAGCCGCTCAACCAGCGGCTTTTCTTATTTCGGCATGAAAAAGGCGACCGCCCTTTGTGGACGGTCGCCTTTGTAAATTGTTGTGAAGTTCGCCTTAGGCGCGGGTCTTAATCTCCTCGGTCACCTTGGCAACAAACTCGTCAACGCTCATCTGAACGGTCTCGTTGGAGCGATCGCGGACGGAGATGTTGCCAGCCTCGACTTCCTTCTCGCCCAGGATAAGCATGTAGGGCACGCGATCGATGCTGCGGGCCTCGCGGATCTTGTAACCGATCTTCTCGTCGCGGTCGTCGCAGACCACGCGAATGCCGGCCTGCTCCAGCTTGGCGCACACCTCGTGAGCGTAGTCGCGGCTCTTCTCGGAGACCGGAAGTGCCTTGACCTGCACGGGAGCCAGCCAGGTGGGGAACTTGCCCGCAAAGTGCTCAATCAGAATGCCAATGAAGCGCTCGATGGAGCCAAAGCACACGCGATGCAGCATGATGGGGCGCTTCTTGGTGCCGTCGGCATCCACGTACTCCAGGTCAAAGTTGATAGGCATCTGGAAGTCGAGCTGGACGGTACCGCACTGCCAGGTACGGCCGAGCGAGTCCTCCAGGTGGAAGTCGATCTTGGGGCCGTAGAAGGCGCCGTCGCCCTCGTTGACCTCGTAGTCCATGCCCAGCTTCTCCAGAGCGGTGCGCAGGCCTTCCTCGGCGCGAGCCCAGTCCTCGTCCGAACCCATGGAGTCCTCGGGGCGGGTGGAAAGCTCAACGTGGTACTTAAAGCCAAACTTTTGGTACACGGAGTCGATGAGGTTGACCACGCCCACGATCTCGTCGGTCAGCTGGTCGGGACGCACAAACAGGTGGGCGTCGTCCTGGTTAAAGCAGCGCACGCGGAACAGGCCGTGCAGGGCGCCGCGCAGCTCGTGGCGGTGCACCAGGCCGATCTCGCCGGCGCGGATGGGCAGCTCGCGGTAGGAGTGCGGCTTAGAGGCGTACACCAGCACGCCGCCCGGGCAGTTCATGGGCTTAATGCAGTACTCTTCGTCGTCGATGACGGTGGAGTACATGTTGTCCTTGTAGTGGTCCCAGTGGCCCGAGGTCTTCCACAGCTGCTTGTTCATGATGAGCGGCGTGGAGATCTCCACGTAGCCGGCCTTGTGGTGGATCTCACGCCAGTAGTCCAGCAGCGTGTTCTTAAGGACCATGCCGTTGGGCAGGAAGAACGGGAAGCCGGGGGCCTCGTCGCGCATCATAAAGAGGTCCATCTCGCGACCGATCTTGCGGTGGTCGCGCTTCTTGGCCTCCTCCAGCATGTGCATGTGCTCGTCGAGCTCTTCCTTGGTGGCAAAGGCGACGCCGTTGATGCGGGTGAGCATCTTGTTGTCCTTGTCGCCCTTCCAGTAAGCGCCCGAGACACCGGTGAGCTTAAAGGCCTTGAGCGCCTTGGTGTAGCAGATGTGGGGGCCGACGCACATGTCGATGTAATCGCCCTGCTGGTAGAAGGTGATGCGGGCGTCATCGTCCAGGTCGCCGATGTGCTCGACCTTGTACTTCTCGCCGCGCTCCTCCATAAGGGCGATGGCCTCGGCGCGGGGCTTCTCGTACACGGAGAACTTGAGGTTCTCCTTGACGATCTTTTTCATCTCGGCCTCGATCGCGGGGAAGTCGTCCTCGCTGATCTTGACGCCCTCGGGCAGGTCGACATCGTAGTAAAAACCGTTGTCGGTCGCGGGGCCGTAGGCAAAGTCGGCCTGGGGATACAGGCGCTTGATGGCCTGCGCCATGATGTGCGCGGCGGAGTGGCGGATGACGTGCGTGACCTCGTCCTGCGGGAGCTCGGCCACCGAACCGTCATTGTAGAGTGCCTTCATGGGTATGTTTTCTCCTCTCGGATACCTGATGCAAGTGCGTGCGATGCGCGCGGCGTTTTTGACTTGCATCATTATAGGCAGGTTGCCTTGGTATACAAGCGCCCGCCGCACCTTAATGGCACGGCGGGCGATTTTCTACGCATGCTTCATCGTGTGGGGCGGGGCGTGGGGCGCGCGTGGCTTGCGCGGAACGCGCGGTGCCCGTGGCTTGCGGCGTGCCCGTGGCTTGCGGCCGGCCCGGCGATGGATGCGTTACTGGATGCGAGTTCGGCAGTATGGGCAGACCTTCCAGTGCGCATCGAGCGGGCGATGGCAGCTGGGGCAGACGTTTCGAACCTGGGTGTCGCACACCGGGCAGACGACGAAGTCCTTCTCGATGGGCGCGCCGCACTGCGGGCAGGTGCCGTACTGGGCAAGCTGGCGCTCGCGCAGGGCCATGTCCAGCTCCTGCTCCTCGCGGTCGGACGCGTAGGAGTGCGGGCGCAGGACCAGGTAGGCGATGAGGCCTACAAACGGGATGAGGGCGATGATGCCCCATGCCACGTAGGCGCTGGCGCCGCGGCGGCGAGCGTCGATGAACACATAGACGACCGACAGCACATACAGGGCGATGATAAAGCCAACGAAGGCATAGACGACGCCCATAAGCTGCGGCGACATGAGCTCGTTGATGTATTTGGACATTACGGGTACCTTTCGGGATATTAACAGTCCGGTCAAGTTTACCACGGGGTTTGTTTATATGGGACCACGGTTAGGGGCGGGGCCGGCGCGGACACAAACATCTCAATCTGTAACATCTGGAACCCAGTTCTTCTGTTTACTGTTACAGAACGAGACGAACGGAAGGGGCGCCAGACTAACGTCTCAATCTGTAACATCTGGAACCCAAATCCTCGTCTAACTGTTACAGATCGAGACGAACGGTTTCCATAGTTGTCGGCAGACGAGGTTGTCGACGTTACCGGGTCTCCCCTCGCCTGCCGTTGGCGGGTGTTGCGGGGCTGTTCGCCGCATTGCCGCCGCACTGGGGGTGTGCAGACCGTAGGATAGTCGTATTGACAGCCTGTCAACTCGTCTGGGAGGCACTGTGACAGAAACGTTTGATATCGCGATTGTGGGCGCGGGCATTACCGGGTGTGCCACCGCGCGGCAGCTCGCGCGGTTTGACCTGTCCATTTGCGTGGTCGAGGCGGCTAACGATATTGCGCTGGGCGCGTCGAAGGCCAATGGCGGCCTGGTGCACGCCGGCTACGATCCGACACCGGGCACCGTAAAGGCGCAGGTCAACGCCCGTGGCTGCGAGTTGTACGGTGCGTGGGCGCAGGAGCTGGGCTTTCTGTTCTGCCGCACCGGGTCGATGGTGTTGGGCTTTAGCGACGAGGACCGCGCGCATCTGGAAAAGCTGCGCCAGAATGGCCTGGCCAACGGGGTGCCCGAGCTGTCAATCGTCGGACCCGACCGCATCCACGAATTAGAGCCGCGCGCCAGTGCCGATGCAACGTGCGCGTTGTGGTGTCCCTCGACTGGGTTTGTCGACCCGTTTGAGGTTGCCATCGCCGCACTGGAGAACGCCGTGGCCAACGGGGTGACGTTTATGCGCTCCGCACCCGTGGAGGCGATTGAAGTTGCGGGCTCGGGCGACGACGCGCGCTTTACGCTGGCGACCCCCGCTGGCAACGTGCGCTGCCGTTACCTGATCAACGCCGCGGGCAACGGCGCCGCAGACATCTCGCATATGGCAGGCGCCGAGGAGTTCCAGATGGTATGGCGCCAGGGCAACATCGTGGTGCTGGACAAGGAACCGCGCGCACTCATGCCGCTCTACCCGGTGCCGACGCCGATATCGAAGGGCGTCATCGTCACGGGTACCGTACACGGCAACACCGTGATTACCGCGACGGCCGCCGTGCGCGAGCCGGGCGACACGCAGACCTATGCGAGCGATGTAAACGCGCTGCTGACCGGCGCGCGCAAGCTGGTGCCCGACCTGGAGACGCGCCGCGTGGTGCGTGCGTTTGCCGGCGGGCGTCCGGTCATTCGGGGAACGAACGACTTCTTTATTGGACAGTCGGCCGTGGTGCCGGGGCTGTTCCAGGCGGCGGGCATTCAGTCGCCGGGCGTGGCAAGCGCGCCGGCCATTGCCGAGCGCATGGAGCTTGTGATGCGTGAGGCGGGCGTGGAGCTGCACGAGCGGGCGGACTGGAACCCAATTCGCCGCGCGCCGGACGACTTTGACCGCGCACCGCTGGCGCGCAAGGAGGAGCTGATCGAGTCCGATCCCGCGTGGGGACAGATTGTCTGCCGCTGCGAGACGGTGCCCGAAGCCGAGATCGTGGCAGCGATCCGACGCCAGCCGGGCGCGGTTTCGGTGGAGGCCGTCAAGCGCCGCTGCCGCGCCGGCATGGGCCGGTGCCAAAGTGGCTTTTGCCAGAGCCGTGTGGTGGCGATTCTTGCCCGAGAGCTGGACTGCGACCCCAGCGAGGTATTACTGGAGGACGCCGGATCTTGGCTGGTTGAGGGACCGCTGAAGGGGGTGCGCTAGGATGGCGAAATTCAAATCGAGCGCGATTGATTGCGGCGTCGTAGAAGCCGTACAAACGCAAGCCTTCGACGTGGTCGTTATCGGCGGCGGACCTGCCGGCATGGCGGCCGCACTTGCCGCTCATAAGGCCAGAGCACGCGTGGCCATCGTGGAGCGCGAGCAGCACCTGGGCGGCATCCTCCGCCAGTGCATCCACCCCGGCTTTGGCCTGTCGCACTTTAAACAGGAGCTCACCGGTCCCGAGTACGCGCAGCGCTTTATCGACCAGGTGTACGCAACCGACATTGCGCTGTTCCTGAACAGCATGGTGATTGGGATTGATTCGGGCGAGCCTACGGAAGACACCGCGGTCCATACCGTCACGCTCATGAACCCCGCCGGCATGCTACGGCTCACCGGACGCGCGGTCGTCCTTGCCATGGGTTGCCGCGAGCGCACCCGCAGCGAGATCAAGATCCCCGGTAGCCGACCCGCCGGCGTGTTTACGGCCGGCCTGGCGCAGCGATACATCAATATCGAAAACCTCAAGCCCGGCTCGCGCGCCGTCATTTTGGGTTCGGGCGATATCGGGCTGATCATGGCACGTCGCTGCACGCTCGAGGGGATTTCGGTCGAGGGCGTATACGAGCTCATGCCGTACGCCAACGGGCTGCGCCGCAATGTGAAGAACTGTCTGGACGACTTTGGCATTCCGCTGCACCTGTCCACCACCGTGACGCGTGTAATTGGGCACGATCGCGTGGAAGCCGTCGAGGTGAGTCAGGTCGACGAGCGCCTGGCGCCCATTCCGGGGACCGAGCGCGTTGTTCCGTGCGACACGTTACTGCTTTCGGTGGGCCTGATTCCCGAGAACGAGCTTTCGGTTGCCGCGGGCGTGGAGCTGGACCCACGCACACGCGGCGCCGTGGTGGACCAGAGCCTGCAGACGGGCGTGCCGGGCATCTTTGCGTGCGGCAACGTGCTGCACGTGCACGACCTGGCCGACAACGTGACAACCGAGTCCGAAAGGGCTGGCGCAGCTGCAGCGGCGTACGCGCTGGGAACCGGCGCGGGCGCCGTTCCGGACTGCGAGCTCACGGTCTCCCCTGCCGGCATTGCGGGATACGCACTGCCGGGACGCATTACGGCTGTGGCGCTCACCAAGCTCAACTTCCGCGTACGCCGACCGGTCGATACCGCCCGCGTGCGCATTCTGGCAGGCGACGAGGAACTGCTTGCAGGCAAGGTCCGCGCGTTTAAGCCGAGCGTTATGGAGAGTTTCCCACTACCGGCGAAAGTCATCCAGCAAGCGCTCGACCTGGGCGCCAACGAGATAGTCCTGTCCGTCGATCCCGTCGAGGAGGCATAGACTATGAGCGATAACGTGATCGAAACGCTGCAGTTCAACTGCACGACCTGTCCATCCGAATGCCTTCTGACCGTAAAGGTGGAGCGCGACGCCAATGGCGCCGTGGTGGAAGTGCGCTCCGTAACCGGCAACAACTGCCCACGCGGCGATAAGTTCGCACATCAGGAGCTCACCTGCCCTATGCGCGTGCTCACGACGACCGTGGCCGTCTCCGGCAGCGACGAAGCCCTGCTCCCCGTGCGCACATCCGAAGCCATCCCGCTAGAACTCCACGCCCAAGCCATGAATCTCATCCGAGGCCTAGTCGTCAACGCCCCCATCCGCATGGGAGACGTCGTGCTGGAGAACCTCCTAGACACCAACATCAACCTAATCGCCAGCATGGACATCGAGTAGCTAATTTGGGACGGGGCTCTTTTAGCTACCCCGCCATCCATCGCGACCCTCCTCAATTGTGGTGAAATAGTTCCTGATTTCCGCCAAAACCCCGGCATCCAGGAACTATTCCACCGCAACTTGCCTTGGGATCGGTATTTAGCTTGTGCCTACTTTAGTGCCATTTCAAAAATATGCCGGATTACGGGGCTGATTCGGAGACCCCCATCCTTGCCGACACTTTTCGATTTTTGATAAGCCGTCTACCTGCGGTTTTAATTTCGCGATTTTTCCCATGGTCAAGTAATACAGGTCCAGCCCCGTAATCCACCATACTTTTGAAACCAGCCCATTTGGGACGGGCCTCTTTAGACATCTTTTACTGCTTGATAGGCTGGTCATGCCAAGGAGTGTCCCGAAGTGCCGGCATAAAAGGAACGTCCCTATGTGCCGGGCTTGGGATACCATGGTGGCAGCCTAGCGAAAGGATGTTTCATGGCACATGTCGATGACCAGCGTGTGGCGCGCGTGCTCGATGCGCTCGAGGCTCAGCACTCCGGCGCACAGCTGCTCGTAAACGACCCGTGGTCGATCTATTACCTGACCGGCTTTTTTGCCGATATGTTCGAGCGTTTTTGCGGCGTGCTGCTCGCGCGCGGCGCCGAGCCGGTGATCCTAGTCAACGCCCTGCACCAGCTGCCAGAGTATGACAATGCCCGCGTTGCCTACCACACCGATACCGATATCGTGACCGATGCCATCGCTCGCGAGATCGATCCGACCAAGCCGCTCGGCATCGACACTGTCATGCGTTCCGGTTTTTTGATGCCGCTCATGGAGCGCCATGCCGCCAGCGAGTTTTTCCTGGGTGATTTTGCCGTGACCGCCGCGCGAACCTACAAAGACGCCGCCGAGCAGGAACTCATGCGCGTGTCCTCGGCAGCCAACGACGCCGTGATGGCCGACGCGATCAAACTCGTCCACGAAGGCGTGACAGAGCGCGAGATTGCTGACCAGATGCTCGGCCTGTACCGCAAGCACGGCTGCGAGGGCTTTAGCTTTCCGCCCATCGTGAGCTTTGGCGCCAACGCCGGCGACCCGCACCACGAGCCCGACGGCACCGTGCTCAAGCGCGGCGACGTGGTGCTATTCGACATTGGCGGACGTCATCGCAACTACTGCTCGGACATGACGCGCACGTTCTTTTGGGGCGATCCGGACGAGGAGACGGCGCGCATCTACGACATCGTGCGCCGCGCCAACGAGGCCGCCGAGGCACTCATCGCACCGGGTGTGCGCATGTGCGACCTGGACCGCGCCGCGCGCGATGTGATTGAAGACGCGGGCTATGGGCGGTACTTTACGCATCGCCTGGGACACTCGATCGGCTTGCAGGACCACGAGCCGGGAGACGTCTCGCTCGTCAACGAGCAGGTCGTAGAGCCTGGCATGACGTTCTCTATCGAACCGGGCATCTACCTCCCCGGCCGCACCGGCGTCCGCATCGAGGACCTGGCCCTGGTGACCGAGAACGGCGTCGAGATTCTCAACGCCTACCCCCACGACGCCATGCGCCTGGACTAGGCTCATCCCCAACTGAAGAGGAAACTTGGGTAGCTAATTTGGGACGGGGCTTTTTTAGCTGCCCTATGTCAAATGTGGTTTCCTGCTTCGAAGACTCCGGGTAGGGTAGCTAAAAAAGCCCCGTCCCAAATTAGCTACCCTCCAGGATGGGTTAACGGAGCAGACCGGCTACTTCGCCGGCTAGGGTGATGGTGCCGGCTGCTACGAAGGGCTCGCCCGCGGCATCGAAGGCAGCGAGGGCCTCGGGCACGCTGGGGTACACGCCCGCGAGCTTATCGGCATCAACGAGAGCGGCGAGTTCCTCTGCCGGCAGGGCGCGATCGGAATCGGTCTGGGTCACGACCACGCGGGGGAACGCCGGAACCAGAACGTCAACGATGCCCGCCACGTCCTTATCGGCCAGCGCAGCGCACAGCAGCGTGGGGCGATTCTCCACGCACGGGTCGATCTCATCCAACGCGCTGACAAAGTTCTCGCAGCTCTGGGGATTATGACAGGCATCGATCAGCTTGAGCGGATCGGTTCCCAGCACATCAAAGCGACCCGGTGTGGGGCAACCCATAAGCGACGCATCAAGCGCATCGTGGTCAAGCTCGCGGCCCAGATAGCCCTCGCACAGCATAATCGCGCACGCGGCATTCTGCGGCTGGTATGCCGGCTTGACCATAGTCGACGTATAGATCGCACGCGGCGTGGTGCAGCTGAACTCCACTGTATCGCCAACGTGCGCCGGCACCTTAGTCGTAGCGTGGCTCACCACGAGCGGCACGATGCCGCACTCGCGGCAACGGGCATCCATCACGCGCTGAACGCTCGCCTCGTGCGTGCCCTCGCCCAAAACAACCAAGCGCCCGGGTTTGATAACCGCAGCCTTCTCCCCCGCAATGGCCTCGAGCGTATCGCCCAAAATGCGCGTGTGATCGAGCCCAATGCCCGTAATGGCAACGGCGACGGGATCGGTCGCACTTGTGGCGTCCCAACGCCCGCCCATGCCAACCTCGAGCACGGCAACATCCACCGCAGCCTCGGCAAACACTACCAGTGCGGCAGCCGTCAGCAGATCAAACGGCGTGATGGAATAGGCGCGCTCCCCCGCCGCCACACGGTGCGTATTCACGCGACGCCCCGCCTCGACAGCCGCCGAAACGCCACGGGCAAAGGCATCGTCGCTCACAACGCGCCCGTCAACCTCCATGCGCTCGGGATAGCGAACAAGCTGCGGCGACGTATACAGTGCAGTTTTAAGCCCTTCGCCACGAAGAATAGCAGCCGAAAAACGCGTGGTCGAAGTCTTGCCATTGGTACCGGCAACCTGGATGCAATCAAAATACTCGTCCGGACGCCCCAGCTCATCGAGCATATCGACAACCGTCTCAAGCAGAGGCCCAGCATCCCCAGAAATCCGCCCCGTATCAGCAGCCAGCCCAACAGCCTCATCAAACGAAAGCAAATCAAACTCAAAAGGAACGGTATACAAGCCAGAACGCTTAGGCATATTCAGAACCGCCATTCATAGAAAAATAAAACAGTATAGGTTGAGGATAGTCAGCGAAAACGCCTCTGATGAGCCAAGATGCCGTAAAACAAGGGCGCATAGGGCTTATGCCCATGCACCCGAAGTTGAACGGCAGATTGGCCATCAGAGGCGTTTGCAGCGTCGAGTCAGCCGCCGTTCGTTAGGACGGCGGAATAGGAGTCCGCAGTAGCGAGCAAAGCGTCGGGACGCGCCCCCCAGTAACGCCTACGAGAAGTCAGCAACCTGAGCAGTCAGCGCCGCCAGGATCTCCTTGAGCTCAGCTGCACGGTCCCTCTTCTTCTGGACTACCGCAGGCGCGGCCTTGGCCACAAAGCCCTCGTTGGCGAGCGTCTTCTCGCAGCCGACGAGCTCCTTCTGGGCCGCGGCAATCTCCTTCTCCAGGCGCGCCTTCTCGGCCGAAAGGTCGACCTTGCCCTCGAGCACCACAAAGACCTCGACGCCGCTATCGACCACGGCGATGCTCGCGGCCGGCTTCTCAACGTCGGTACCCATGACCAGCGAGGTGCTGTTGGCCAGCGGCTCGATGGTCGAGCGCAGGCTCTCGAGCTTCTCGATATCCTCGGCACCGGCGCGCACGACCACGTCGAGCTCGGCCTTGGGGCTCAAGCGATAACGCGAACGCGTGGCGCGGGCGGCGGAAACGACGGTGCGGCACAGCTCAAACGCGCGCTCGGCGGGCTCGTCAACGTACTTGGCGTAGTCGGCGGGCTCGGGCCACTTGGCGATCATGAGCGCCTCGGCGCGATCCACGTTACCCTCGGCGTCCAGGTCGAGCACGCTCGCCGGCATGTTGTCCCAGATCTCCTCGGTAACAAACGGCATGAGCGGGTGCATCAGGCGAATGGAGGTGTCGAGCACAAAGATCAGGTTGCGCTGAGCCTGCAGACGGCCCTCGCCCTTCAGGCGGGCCTTAGTGACCTCGACGTACCAGTCGCAGACCTCGTTCCAGAAGAACTGCTGCACGCCGCGGGCCATGTCGCCAAAGGTGTAGTTCTCGATGCCCTCGGTGACCATCTTCACGGCCTTGGCCAGACGGCTGAACATCCAGGCGTCGGCCGGCGTCTCCACGACGGGCTCGCCGGGCGTGTAGCCCTCCATGTTCATGAGCAGGAAGCGGCTGGCATTCCAGATCTTCGTCACAAACGACTTGGCCTGCTCGGTACGCGGGCTGTCGATGAGCTTCTTGGACTTCTTATCGATGTTCGCGTCGAACTTGACGTCCTGATTGTTGGTGCACAGCGTGAGCAGGTTGTAGCGCATGGCGTCGGCGCCATACATGCCAATAAGGTCCATGGGGTCAACGCCGTTGCCCTTGGACTTGGACATGCGGCTGCCGTCCTTGGCAAGAATCGTCGGGTAGATGACGACGTCCTTAAACGGTACCTCGTCCAGGAAGTACAGTGAGCTCATGACCATGCGGGCAACCCACAGTGCGATGATGTCGCGCGCGGTGACGAGCGCCGTCGTGGGGTGATGGCCCTCGAGCAGCTCCGGCTTTTGCGGCCAGCCCTGCGTGGCGAAGGTCCACAGCTGCGAGCTGAACCAGGTGTCCAGCACGTTCTCGTCCTGACGCACGTGATGGCCGCCGCACTTGGGGCACACATCGGTGTCCTCGGTGAGGGCGTCCTCCCAGCCGCAGTCCTCGCAGTAGAACACGGGGATGCGGTGGCCCCACCACAGCTGGCGGCTGATGCACCAGTCCTTGAGGTTCTCCATCCAGGTAGTGTAGGTCTGCGTCCAGCGCGCGGGGTGGAAGGTGACCTTGCCGGAGTTGACGGCGTCAAGCGCCGGCCCCTTGAGCTTGTCGACGGCGACGAACCACTGCTCGGACAGCCACGGCTCCAGCGCGGAGTCGCAACGGTAGCAGTGCATGACGGAGTGATCGTGCTCGTCGACGTGGTCGAGCAGGCCGTGCTCGTCGAACCACTTGATGACGGCCTCGCGGCACTCGTCGCGGTTCATGCCGGTGAACTCGCCATAGCCCTCGACGACCACCGCGTGCTCGTCGAAAATATTGATCTGCGGCAGGTCGTGGGCCTGGCCCATGACGTAATCGTTGGGGTCGTGGGCCGGGGTGACCTTAACGAAGCCGGAGCCAAAGTTGGCGTCGACGTGCCAATCCTCAAAGATGGGGATCTCGCGGTCGACGATGGGGAGCTTGACGGTCTTGCCCACAAAGGCGGCCTTCTCGGGGTCCTTCGGGGAGACGGCAACGCCCGTGTCGCCGAGCATGGTCTCGGGGCGCGTGGTGGCGACGACGATGTAGTCCTGGCCGTTGACCGGCTCGGTCAGCGGGTAGCGCAGGTGCCACAGGTGGCCCTTCTCGTCCTTGTACTCGGCCTCGTCGTCCGAAATAGCGGTGGTGCAGTTGGGGCACCAGTTGACGATGCGCTTGCCGCGGTAGATCATGCCGTCGTGGTACCAGTCGCAGAACACCTTGCGCACGGCCTGGGCGTAGTCCTCGTCCATGGTAAAGCGCTCGTTGTCGAAGTCGACGGAGCAACCCATGCGCTTGATCTGCTCGACGATGATGCCGCCGTACTCGTGGGTCCAGTCCCAGCAGGCGTCGACAAACTTGTCGCGGCCAATCTCCAGGCGGCTAATGCCCTCGCTCTTGAGCTTTTTGTCAACCTTGGTCTGCGTGGCGATACCGGCGTGGTCGGTACCCAGCACCCAGCGCGTGGACTTGCCGCGCATGCGGGCCATACGGATGATGGCGTCCTGGATGGAGTCGTCGGTAGCGTGGCCCATGTGGAGCTTGCCGGTCACGTTGGGAGGCGGAATGGTGACGGTACAGTCGCCCACGCCCTCGCGGCGCTTGTAGTAGCCGCCGTCGAGCCACTTCTGCAGGATCGCCGGCTCGTTGGTCGACGGATCGTAGTTCTTGGGCATCTCTTCCATATATCTCTCCCTGTCCCGCCGGGGAGGAATGTAGGCCCGATTTTCGTTCGGTCAGGTCCTGGGCTCGCTCGAAGACCACATTAAGTGGTCTTCGGCTCGTGCGGAATCTACGAAAAACGGGCCTACATTCCTCCCCTTAGGTATCGATTACTTCAGTCTGAATTGACTTCGCTTTGGCTTAAACAAACACACAGAATAGCACAGGTAGTTGGGGTTATTGCGTATATATAAAATAGCCTCCGACCGCGGGTGGTCGGAGGCTATTTGCAAGCACGTATTTGGCTGGTTTAGCCGTAGATGCGCTGGGGTTGCTCTTCGCCCTTTACGGAGGCTTCGGTCACGACGACCTTGGTAACGCCCTCCTCACTGGGGAGGTCGAACATCGTCTGCTGCAGCACGTCCTCGCAGATGGAGCGCAGGCCGCGGGCGCCGGTCTTGCGGGCAAGTGCCATGCGGGCGATCTCGTGCAGGGCCGCGTCCTCAAACTCAAGCTCAACGTCCTCGAGCTGGAACATCTTGCGGTACTGGCGCACCACGGCGTTCTTGGGCTCGGTCAGGATCGACACCAGGTCGTCCTCGTCGAGCGCTTGCGTCTGGGTGACGACCGGCGTACGTCCCACAAACTCGGGGATCATGCCAAAGGCGTTGAGGTCTTGCGGGAGCACCTGACGCAGTAGGTCGTTCTCGTCGACCGAGGTGGGGCCGGCGATCTCGGAGTTAAAGCCCACACCCTTGTTGCCAACACGGTCGGCGATGATCTTATCCAGGCCCACAAAGGCACCGCCGCAGATAAACAGGATGTTGGTCGTGTCGATCTGCAACAGCTCCTGCTGGGGATGCTTGCGGCCGCCGGTGGGCGGAACGCTTGCCACCGTGCCCTCAAGAATCTTAAGCAGTGCCTGCTGAACGCCCTCGCCCGAAACATCGCGGGTGATGGACAGGTTCTCGGCCTTGCGGGCAATCTTGTCGATCTCGTCCACATAGATGATGCCCACCTGTGCGCGCTCGATATCGCCATCGGCGGCGTTGATGAGCTTGAGCAGGATGTTCTCCACGTCCTCGCCCACATAGCCGGCCTCGGTGAGCGCGGTGGCGTCGGCGATGGCAAACGGCACCTCGAGGATGCGCGCGAGCGTCTGGGCAAGCAGGGTCTTACCGGTACCGGTGGGACCGAGCAGCAAAATGTTGGACTTGGCGAGCTCCACCTCGTCCATATCGTCGTCGAGCTGCGCGTCCGAGCCGTCGTCATAGGCCGAAAGCGCAGCGCCGCCCTCAATCACGCGGCGGTAGTGGTTGTACACGGCAACCGACATGGCGCGCTTGGCGTCTTCCTGGCCCATGACATAGGCCGAAAGCTCGGCATAGATCTCGTGCGGCGTCGGCACGTGCGTAATGACCTGACGCATATCGTCCTCGAGCTCAAAGCCCTCGGCCTCGGTATCCACAGCGGGCTGAGACGCGGCCTGGCCGTGGTCGTTGAGAAAGCCCGGCAGCTTGCCGTTGCGGGCGGCGTCCATAAAGTCCGAAGCCAGCGACTCCTCCAAAATCTCGGAGCAGGCGGCAACGCACTCGTCGCAGATAAAGATGTTGGTCGGACCCTTAACAAGTCGGCGAACCTGACCCTGCTCTTTTCCGCAGAAGGAGCAGCGGATGGGGTTTCCGTTCTCGTCGAAGTTATCCTGCATGTTACCTGCCATCCTAGGCATCCTTCGCGGCGAGATCGCGCGAGGTGACGATACGATCGATCAGACCGTAGTCGAGGGCCTCGGCAGCGGTCAGGTAGTTGTCGCGCTCGGTATCGGCCTGGACCTTCTCGATGGGCTGGCCCGAGGCATCGGACAGGATCTGGTTGAGCTCGCGACGGGTCTTCTTGATCTCCTCGGCCACGATCTCGATCTCGGTCTGCTGACCTTGGGCGCCGCCGCTGGGCTGGTGAATCATGACCTTGGAGTGCGGCAGGCAGAAGCGCTTGCCCTTGGCGCCGGCCGAAAGAAGCACGGCGGCCATGGACGCGGCCATACCCACGCAAATGGTGGAGACCTGCGGCTTAATGAAGTTCATGGTGTCCAGAATCGCCAGGCCGGAGTAGACCTCGCCACCGGGCGAATTGATGTAGAGCGAGATATCCTTCTCGGCATCCTGGCTCTCAAGATGCAGCAGCTGGGCAACGACCAGGTTGGCACTGACAGAGTTGATCTCCTCGCCCAAGAAGATGATGCGGTCGTTGAGCAGGCGCGAATAGATATCGTAGCTGCGCTCACCGCGCGGCGTCTGCTCGATAACGTATGGCACGAGGGCGGAATCGAACTTAGCGATCATACGCATCTCCATTTCTCTCTTGCGGACCAAATTGGTTCTAGATAAACGTACGGTGCCCGCATGCTATGCATTGGCTGGCACCGTACGAAGCAACCGGATAACCGGCTTATAACTTTACCCCATCACGGGCACACGCATGCGCTCGCGGACAAGGTGGCGAGAATTACTCGGCGTCCTTGGCGGTCTCGTCGACCTCGGTCACCTTGGCGTTCTCGACCAGGTGATCGACGGCCTTGGAGCGACGGATGGACTCGCGGACGGCGGGCATGCGGCCATCGGCAATGAACTCGGCCTTGGAAGCCTCGACGTCCTTGACGCCAGCCTTCTCGAACTCGGCGTTGATGTCGTCCTCGGTGACCTCGATTTTGAGCTCACGGGCGAGGGCGTCGAGCGCCAGGGACTCACGGGCAACGTCGTTGGCCTGCTTGTGCAGGTCGCCGATGAACTGCTCCATGGTCAGACCGGAAGCGGGCAGCCAGGTGTCCAGGGTCATGCCGCGGGCAGCGAGGTTGGACAGGAAGTTCTGGCCAAGCTCCTCAAAGACGGATTGCTCGTAGTCGGCGTCCATCTCCTCGAGCTGCAGACGCTCGGCGAGAGCGGAGACGCAACGGTTCTCCTTCTCGGCCGGGAGGCGGGAAGCCTTGTCCTGCTCGATCTCGAGCTTGATGGCGTCGCGCATGGCGTCGATGCTGTCGAAGCCAAAGTCGGTCTTGACGAGCTCGTCGGTGAGCTCGGGGGTGTTGCGGACCTTGATGCCCTTGACGGTGACCTCGACGGTGTGGGTCTCGGCCTCCTCGCCCTCCTCGACCTCGTCGGTCCAGGTGACGGTCTTGACGTCGTCAACGTTAGCGCCGATCAGGGCCTCGTTGAACTCCTTGGGGTTGCTGTCGCTACCGGCGATGAGCATACGGCCCTCGGCGGCGAAGTTATCAGCGTTCTCGACGGCCTTGAGGTCGACGGTCACATAGTCGTCAGCCTCGACGGCGCGGCCCTCGACGTCCTCGAAGGTGGCGCGGTAGTTGAGGAGCATCTCGACCTGGTTGTTGATCTCGGACTCGGTGACCTCCGCGGGAGGCATCTCGATCTCGACCGCATCGAAGGAGGAGAGCTCAGCGGCAGGACGCAGGGAGAACTCGACAGTGTAGGTGTAGTCCTCGTGATCCTTGGCGAGGTCGAGCTCCTTGTAGTCACCGTTCTTGGTGGGGACGATGTCCAGCTCGTTGAGGACGGCGGGCTCGTTGGCGGCGATCAAGTCGTTAGTGGCCTGAGCGAGGGTAGCCTCGGCGCCAAGAGCGGAGTCGATAACCGGACGGGGAGCCTTGCCGGCACGGAAGCCCGGGAAGCGGTACTTCTTGGCGGTGTCCTTGTAGGCCTTCTTGATCGCGGCGTCGACGTCGGCGGCCGGGATGGTGACCGTAGCGGTGAGCTTGGCGTCCTTGACGTCAGAAGCGGTGATGTTCAACACGTTCCTCCTCATACTGCCCAGCTTATCTGAGGTGCTGGTACCTTTTATGCAACAAAGAGTCGCGACGGCGGGAGCCGACGCAGGTGCGTTGGTGCGGGCGAAAGGACTCGAACCTTCACGGGAATCCCACCAGAACCTAAATCTGGCGCGTCTACCAATTCCGCCACGCCCGCATGAGCGCACAGACTAGGAATGATAGCAGATACGAACGGCAAGCGCACGCACACGTTTTACAGGCTCACGACCTCACCACGAGTTGCCGATGGCTCAGGGTAGCTAATTTGGGACGGGGCTATTTTATCTACCCCACCAAGGCATTCGAGCTCGGGGCCGAATTCGAAGTGTGGGTAGCTAAAGCGTACGGCCTCGTAGCTCGCGCGGTAGTCGTGTTTGACGACCACGATGTGCTCGATCACGTCGCGCACGTAACCCATGTCCACGAACTCGGCGAGCGGCACGCGGCCGGCACCCGTCAGCTCAACATAGGAATCGAGCGCGAGGAAGGCGGAGAGCACGCCCGAGAAGCCAAAGCGGCCGTAGATGTTGCCACCCACCGTGGCGGTATTGCGCAGCTGCACGCCCACAATGTCGTAGACGGCAAACTCAAACACATTGTTGACGAGCGCGTTGAGCTCGGCATGGCGCTCGAGCTGGCGCAGGGTGCACATGGCACTGATGCGAAACTCGGTCTCGGTCTCCACGATCTGATCGAATCCGCAGGCCGAAAGGTCAATCGCCGTCGCCACGTGACGCGATCCCAGGCGCATCCAGATGCCGCCGCCCACAATCTTGTTGTTGCGGTTTTACTGCAAGAGCTCATAGGCTTCGGCCGCGTTTCCAACACGGACGTAGGTACCGAACTTGAGCAAGTTCTCCCCCATCTCTTTACTTTTCCAGTACCTCTAAGTGTACCAAACGAGGGCGCACGACCCTCGCCACCATAGAAAAAGGCTCCCGGCCGATATGGTCGAGAGCCTTAGGTGCATCAGCTGGTGCTGAACGGAGCTATGTTGAGCTGGATTTAGCAGACGCCCTGAGCGAGCATGGCGTCGGCGACCTTCAGGAAGCCGGCGATGTTGGCGCCCATGACAAAGTTGCCCTCCTGGCCATACTCCTTGGCGGTGTCGTCCACGTTGTGGAACATGCCGCGCATGAGCTGCTCGAGCTTACCGTCGACCTCCCCGAAGGTCCAGGACAGGTGCTCGGCGTTCTGGCTCATCTCCAGGCCGGACACGAGCACACCACCGGCGTTGGCAGCCTTACCGGGCATAAAGGCAACGCCGTTCTCCTGGAAGTATGTCGTGGCCTCGATGGTCGTGGGCATGTTCGCGCCCTCACCGACCACCTTGCAGCCGTTGGCGACGAGCGCCTGGGCGTCCTCGAGCAGCAGCGTGTTCTCGCGAGCGCAGGGAAGCGCGATGTCGCAGGGCAGCTGCCACACGCCGCGGCCGTCGCCCTCGTGCCACACGGCGTTGGGCTTCTCGTCAACGTACATGGCGAGCGTAACGCCCTTGTCGTGGCCGGAGCGCTTCTTGTTGTAGACGTGCTCGAGCACGGTGTAGTCGATGCCGTCGGGATCCTCAACCCAGCCGTGGGTATCGGAGCAGGCGAGCACCTTGCCGCCGAGCTGAGAAACCTTCTGGACGGCGTAGATGGCGACGTTGCCGGAGCCATGAACGACGACGTTCTTGCCCTCGAAGGAGTCGCCGCGGCTCTTGAGGTACTCGTCCACAAAGTAGGCCAGGCCGTAGCCGGTGGCCTCGGTACGGGCGAGCGAGCCGCCAAAGGAGAGGCCCTTGCCGGTGAGGACGCCGGTCCACTCGTTGGTCAGGCGCTTGTACTGACCGAACAGGTAGGCAACCTCGCGGCCGCCAACGCCCAGGTCGCCGGCAGGAACGTCGGTGTTGGGGCCAATATGGCGATAGAGCTCGGTCATGAAGGACTGGCAGAAGTGCATGATCTCGTTGTTGGACTTGCCCTTGGGGTCAAAGTCGGAACCGCCCTTGCCGCCGCCCATGGGAAGGGTGGTCAGGCTGTTCTTGAGGATCTGCTCCAGGCCCAGGAACTTGAGCATACCCAAGGTGACCGTCGGGTTAAAGCGCAGGCCGCCCTTGTAGGGTCCAATGGCAGAGTTGAACTCGACGCGGCAACCGCGGTTGACCTGGACCTTGCCCTGGTCGTCGACCCAGGGAACACGGAACATAACGATGCGCTCGGGCTCGACGAGGCGCTCAAGCAGGGCAGCCTCCTCGTACTCGGGGTGGGCGTCGAGCGCCGGCTGGATGGTGCCGAGGATCTCGGTCGCGGCCTGGATGAACTCAGGCTGCTCGGGATAGCGGGCCTTGAGCTCTTCGAGAACTTTCTGCGTGTAGCTCATGCTTCCTCCAATGATGGGAAACGAAAAGTGTCGGTCGCGGCACCCTATGCGCCGCGAGCTTTATCGTGTATGGATAATATCGCACTGTTGCGGCAAAGTTACGAATAAGACCGCGGGCGGATGTTTCATTTTGATTACGATGCAGGTAGATTGGTTTTTGACCGCCTGACGTGCAAATCGCGTGTTTCAAAGCTGTTTCTCGCACGTTTCGAAACCACCACAAAGGGGACAGGCACCTTTGTGGTGGTTTTGGCGAGATGCGTTGGCGGGAACGTATGTGAATCGAACACATCCAAGACGTTTTGCACGCCTCGCAACGGTTTTGAGGACCGCGGGGCCCACCGGGGCCCATCCGTTCCCAAGCGTGGCGGTATTGTTACCAAACCGAATATGCCGCAATCGAAAAGAGCGATGCGGAAACCGCTAGCGCAGCGATCTCAGACCGCCGGCCTCCTTGTCGAGCACTGTAAAGCGCACGGCATCCAGGTGCTCCAAGATGCTGACGGTTCGCTTGCGAGACACGCCCAGAGCTTCACGCAGCACACTCGTGGTGGCGGCACCGCCAGCAGACTCGATAGCCGTCGCAACAACCTCACGCGCATGGGCCTCGGCGGCGGCGGACAAGGCAACGTCGCGCTCGACTTTAACGATCGAGTGGTTGAGCGAAAGCTCGCGCAGTGCACGCGTCATGGTGTCGCGATCGAGCTGCAACTGCTCGCCCACCTCGGGAAGCGTCGGCGCATTAAGACCCGCCTCGTCCAACAGGGCAACGATACGCTGGCCAGCCTCGCGCACCATGCGTATCGCCGCAGCAGCGGAATGCGGGTCGAACACCTCGGCGCCGTCGACGGCGCACACGCCGCGCGCGCTCCCCCGCCGATAGGGCCCGCGCGCGGCGACAGTGCGAAAGCAGGACGCGTCCGCCACCAAGCAGCGAAACTGGCGAATACGACAGAATGACGGCCTGATCGCCGACGCGCAACGGCAGCGGCCGTTCCAGGCGCACCTGCACCACACGCGTCTCGCCGACCGCGAGGGGCGGCTCGTCGTCCAAAAGCATAATGCGGCCGAGCACCTCGGCCGTGCCCGCCATGACGTGTATGCGCGTACCCGAAGCAAGAACGCCGGATCGCACGCCATCGCGCCCCACATATGTCAGTTGCATCAAAAAGCGCAGTGTCTGGCCCACGCGACCCTCGACGCCGAGCATCTCGCCGCGCTTGAGGCCCGCCACGCCATCGCCCACCAGGTTCAGGGCGACGCGCTGGCCGGGAACCGCGCACTGGGTATCCCCGTGAACCTGCCCCCGCGCACGCGACAGCGCGTTTGCGACGGCAGCGCAACGAGCTCATCGCCAACCGAAACGGGACCGTCGTGCAGCGTACCCGTCACGACGGTTCCGATGCCGCGGATGCTAAAGCAACGGTCGATGGGAAGACGGGGCGCGGCGCCCGAGCCAGTGGTCGCCTCCAGGCGATCCGACCAGCACGAGCAAACCGCGTTATCGAGCGCCGTAAGCAGCTCGTCCAGGCCCTCGCCCGTCTTGGAGGACACCGGCACTATCAACGCCCCCGCAAACACGGTCCCGTCCAGAAACGCCTCGACATCGAGATCAAGGTCGGTGTCGCGCAAAAGCGTGCGAACGTCAAACAGCACCTGGTCGTGCCGCACGCGTGTCACGACCGGCGTATCGGGCTCCTGAACCAAGGCGCGCTTGAGGCCATCGGCGGATAGGCGCTCATCGACAGGGCAGACGGCAACGCAAAATGTTGGGAGCTCGACAGTCGGCAGCGATCCGCCGCCGGGAGTAGAGGCGCCCTCGACAACCTGCAGCTCCACGGCCTCTTCGCACTGAGCCTCGCGAAGCTTGCGCAGCAGACGCGCGGCGTGCTCTTTGCGGCCCCCACGGGCACAGGTCGCGACGTCATACTCAAGCGCGCTGTAGCCTCGTCCAAAACCTGCCAAAATAAACCTGTCCCTTTTTGGTCGATTATGGGTTGGGTCCTTTAGGCCTCTTTATTGGCGTAAATAAACCAGTAGCCCAGCGCCACGATCAGGGCGCCGCCCACGATATTGCCCAGCGTGGCGACCGAAAGGTTGAGCGCCAGCCCGGCGGCGTTGAGGGCATCGGCGCCGGCGACATCGGCTCCATAGCCGCAGGAATGCATCAAAATGCCCATGGGCAAAAAGTACATGTTGGCAACGCAGTGCTCAAAACCGCAGGCCACAAAGGCAGCGATAGGCAGCAAAATGCCCACGACCTTATCGACCACGGTCTTGCCGGCAGTGCCGATCCATACGGCCAGGCAGACAAAGATGTTGCACAGAATGCCGCGGAAGAAGATGGTAACGGCGTCGATCGTAACCTTACCGGCGGCGACGCTCACCATGGTGTTGGCGACGGCCTCGCCGTTGAGCTTATAAATAGCTGCCATGTAAATCAAAAAGACAACGAACAGGGCGCCGGCAAAGTTGCCGGTCCACACAATAGCCCAAGCCTTGAGCATCTGGACGAGCGTGATCTTTTTGCTCTTAAGCGCGCAGACCATAAGCGAGTTACCGGTAAACAGCTCCGCGCCGCAAATGAGCACGAGCACCAGTCCCAGGCAAAAAGCAAGACCGCCCACGAAGCGCTGGGCGCCCCAGCCAAGCGTGGGATCACTCAGAAAGACCGTGAAGAACAGGCCGCCGAAGGCGATAAACGCGCCGGCGAACATGGCGAGCAAAAAGGCCTTCGAGACCGGCAGGCTGGCCTTGGCAACACCGGCAGCCTCGGTCTTGGCCTCGATCGCGGCGGGCGCCAGGCAGTCGGGAGTGGGATATTCTGCCTTACTTTGTGCCATGGCAATCACTACTTTCGTACGATGTGGGACAAACATTGGTCATAAACATGTCCCGCGAAGATGGGAAAAACAAACGCGAGCCAAATTAGCATATTGGCCTGCGATTATATAGCTTGGAGCGGGCGACGGGAAGTCCAAGGATTTGCTTCGCAAATCCTTGTTTCGCTGCGGGCCTTCGGCCCTTGCGTGCTGCGCTGGAAAATGCTCACGCTTTTTCTCAGCTCCGCACCCTGACGGGTTCGATTCCCGTCGCCCGGCGCGTAAACGAAAACAGCTCTGATTCCCAAAGGAAACCAAAGCCGTTAAAACAATTCTTATGGAGCGGGCGACGGGAATCGAACCCGCGTCATCAGCTTGGAAGGCTGGGGTTCTACCATTGAACTACGCCCGCAAGATATGGTCGGGACGACAGGATTTGAACCTGCGACATCCTGCTCCCAAAGCAGGCGCGCTACCAAACTGCGCCACGTCCCGAAGGTGTTGAGCAGCTAAGGTCTAAACCTTGCGTGTCCCAAAGCGAAGGAAATTATAGGGGAGACTCCCCGCCTGTGCAAGTGACGATACCCTAGCTCCTCGAATGTGCGACAAACCGGCTGTGGAGCAGGCCGATCACAAACGCCACCACGGCAACCGGCGCCCACGCGGCTCCAATGTCTGCCAGCGGCAGCGCATCGAACGGCAGCCACGCGCCCGTAAAGAACGCATCGCGGACCGAGGTGATCACGCTCTGGACCGCGACAACGCCGCCGACCCAGACCCACACCTGCGGATGCGCGTCGCAAAAACCGTGCACCAGACCCATAAGCACCAGCACGATGGCGACGGGGTACAGGGCGTTGAGCATGGGCACCGAGAACAAGAGGATCACATCGAGACCCACGTTGGAGAGCACGCACGAAAACGCCGCGAACACAAAGGCGAGAACCGCAAAGGGACGGCGCACGGCCTCCTCGGAAGCCTCCGCTCCCCCTTTGACCACATACGTCTCGCAGAAATAGCGCGAACAGCAGCTGATGAGCCCGATGCACACGTTCATGCAAGCGAGGAAGAAGATCGCAAAGACCACGACCGTGCCGGCAAGGCCAAAATGCATGGAGGCAGAGCGAGCGAGGATGGCGGCGCCATTGGTGGCATCGGGCATCACGGTGCTGAGTTGCGTGCCGGCAAGTGCTAGGCCGCAGTAGATGATGGCCATGAGCACACCGGCGATCACGCCGGAGCGCGAAATCTCGAAGGCAACGCGCTTGTCATCGGTAACGCCCAGCTCGTGGATAATCTCGGCGATGATGATGCCAAAGGCGAGCGAGGCGAGCAGGTCCATGGTCTGGTAGCCGGTCAAAAAGCCCTGCACGGCAGCGCCGGCATTATAGGGAGCCTGCGGCGCGGCAGCGGGACCCAGCGGCGAGACCACGGCGGCACCCACGACCAACACGATAAGGGCGATGAGCGCGGGGCCCGTAATACGGCCGAGCACGCGCGTGATGACGCCGGGACGCAGCGTGAGCGCAAATGCGACGATAAAGAATCCGACAGCGAACACCAGGCGAGCCGTGGCGAGCGAGACGCCCTCGGGCAGCAGCGGCACCAGCATCTCGAAGGCTGTTGAGCTCGTGCGCGGAATGGCCAAGCACGGGCCGATGGCCAGATACACCGCCGCGACAAAGAATTCGCCAAACTTGGGGTGCACGCGGCCGGCAAGCTCGCGCGCCGTTCCGGCAAGTGCCACGGCGATAAAGCCCATGACGGGCAGGCCGATGGCGGCGATGAGAAAGCCGAGCATGGCGACCGGCGTGGCAGAACCTGTCTGCAGTGCCAGCAGCGGCGGAATAATGAGGTTGCCGGCGCCAAAGAGCATCGAGAACAGGGCAATGCCGACAGTGAGGACATGGTCGGAGCGCAGGCCGCGGGGAGCGGATGAGGCCATGGGACCACCTTTCGAGTCGAGACAAAAACGGGACGGGCAAAAGACCCGTCCCGCAAGTATATATGCTTTAGCAGACTAAATCGTGCAAAGCTTCAATCTAGCCACCCCTTTTGAGCCGTTACGCGTCCGAGCGACGACGACGCAGCAGCTCGAGCGCTATTGCGATAAGCGCAACGGCGCCCGCAGCCACGGCGACTGCCAATGGCGCGTGATCGCCCGTATCGGCGAGCTGCTGAGCGCCCGACTTGGACGAAGCCTTCTGTCCGGGGTTTTCCGCGCCCGATGCCTTTGCCTTATCGACTGCGGAGTCATCCGAACTACCGGGTTTTGTCGGATACTTTGAATCCGGCCGGTCGGAATCGGGCGTCCCGGGCTTATCCGGGTCCGGGTTGCCGGGCTCCTGCTTCTTCTTCACCGTCAGCGTACCGGGCTCAACCGTGACATCAAAGTTCGGGTCGGTGACCGTCGCCTCGATCTGGTACTCGCCCGCCGGGGAACTCTCATCGGCGACGCAGGAGTACTCGACCTTCACGCCCGAGGTATCGACCGCCCTCTCAAGGCTCGAGGTGAACGCGGGGTTCGTCTCTCCCTCGAAGCGCTCGGTGTCGTCAACCTTCACCGTTACTAGATTATGCTTTCGCGCGAATAATGTTTATGATAAATATCTCTCGCCTGATAATTTTCTTTTACCAATAACCACGAGACGGCCCGCACTGTCGCTGCATAAAAAGGCGGAGCAGCCCGTAAGGTTACTCCGCCGCAGGTGAGCACGACATTGGCGTGGCACTCATCGGCGGCTTCCACAATGGCATCACCGATTTCGCTGACGTCGTCGCGCACGACCACATGTGAGGCGACCGTCCATCCCTGCGCCTCGATAAGCTCCTCGAGTGCGGCACCTGCCTCGTCCTGGGCAAGGTCGCGCGTATCCGAGCACGTCACGATCGATATCTTCAACTCCATAGCGTTCCTCCTATAGCACCGTTCCCTCGGGCAGGTCGACGCGCACAACGTCCACGACATCTCCCGCCTTGAGCTCACACGGCCCTTCGTCAATACGCAGCAGGCAGTTGGCCCGCTGCATCGTGCCGAGTAGCGCCGAATTCTGCGTCTTGGCCTCGGTCACCAGCAGCTCACCGGTCTCGGGGTCGCGCAAAACCGTGGTGCGATCGAAGAAGCGTCGGTCCTGGCGCTTCTTCACGCCGTGCGTCAATATCGCCTGCTGCACGGGACGCGTACCCTCGGCAAAGCCGCGCATCTTGCGGATCGCGGGGCGGGCGAGCATCTCAAAGCCCACATACGCCGCCGCGGGATTGCCCGAAAGCCCAAAAACGGCTTGCCCCCAAGCAGGCCAAACGTGATGGCCTTGCCGGGACGCATCGAGATGCGATCTTACATGCCACGGCGCGCAACGGCGGCGCCGATTCTTTATGTTTGGTTCAGTATAATCCCCCGCTGCCCGCTCAAGACATGGCCCGCAACGGCAAATACACCTGTCGGATACGCGCCTCTCGTAACAGATCCGAAACCTGCCAATCGCCTTGAGACTGAGGGCGCCGTCCTATAATGCATGCATCACAACAAAAAAGAGGACGTTATGGCTTTTATCGATAAACGTGAAAATACACTCGACCCGTCTGATGACGCCCGTCAGGACAAAGACGGCAGAACCTTCTCTCCGGCCGACTTGATCATCAGCGGTCGCAACCAGCTCACCCGCTCTGAGCAGCTCTTGGCCGCCGACACGCGCCGCAATGCCCGCAACATGCTCGCGAGCGCCAAGTTGCTCGTGCTCGTCGTCATCGTCTCGCTCGCCATGGGCGTTGCCGCTTGGGCGTTTTTAGCCTCGCTGAATATCGCGACTGACTATCGCGAGCACCATGAGTGGATTTACGCGCTGCTTCCCGTTGTGGGCGTTGCCACCGCATGGGTGTACAAAAACCACGGTCTCGCCGCCAAGCGTGGCAACAACCTGGTCATCGACTCTGCTCTGGGCACACGCCTCATCCATATGCGCATGGCCGTCCTCACCTTCGTCTGCTCCACGCTCACGCACCTAACGGGCGGATCGGCCGGTCGCGAGGGAGCCGCAGTGCAGATTGGCGGCACCATCGCCAGCAACATCTCGAGCCTCGCCCACCTCAAAAAGCATGACCACCACGACCTCATGCTCGCCGGCATCTCGTCGGCCTTTGGCGCCGTATTCGGTTCGCCCCTTGCCGGAGCTTTCTTTGGCATGGAGATGTGCTTTATCGGCAAGATCGACTACACCGCGGGCATCTACTGCCTGGTCGCCTCGTTTACCGGCTACTTTACGTCACTCGCTATGGGCACCCAGTACGAGAGCAACGTCATCGCCAGCGTTCCCGACATGACGCCCAGAACGGTTGCCATCGTCGTTATCGGAGGCATTATCTTTGGCCTGACGGCACGTCTCTTTGCCTGGTCGGTTCGAACCGCCAAAAGCCTGTACGGTCGCTTTATCACCAACTACCTTGCTCGCGCACTCGTGGGCGCGCTCGTGGTGCTCGCGGCCTACGCGATACTCGACGCCTGGGACTACGCCGGCCTTTCCACGTGGCTTTCCGGCGCCGGATTTGCAGGCAACACCACCCTGGCGGACGCAGTCATCAAGTTGGTCGTCACAGCGCTCACCCTGGGTGCCGGCTTCCAAGGCGGCGAGGTCACGCCCCTGTTTGGCATCGGTGCGGCGCTCGGCGGATGGATTGGCTGCCTCGCCGGACTCGACCCGAGCTTTATGGCGGCCCTCGGCATGCTCGGCGTCTTCTGCGCCGGCCTCAACGTGCCCATCACCACCTGCATGATGGCTATCGACCTGTTCCATGGAACGGCCGCAGGCTTCTTTGTCATCGTCTCGTTTATTAGCTATCTCGTCGGCGGACACCGCGGCGTATATCCCGCGCAGCGCATCATCTCACCCAAACGCCGTTCGCTTATTGTGGACGAGGGCGGCACGGTGGCGGATGCTATCGAGCGCCACAACGACCTGATAGAGTAGACGTAGTAATCACCGTGCTGCCACAATCGGGCAATTCGACCTGATCGCGGCAGCACCGTCACGCTACACGCTGGGAGTCGCCCCATGCACGCAAGTGATTTTGGTCGCACGCTCATCATCGCCAACCCCGCTGCCCAGTCGGGCGCGGCGCGCGAGGTTGCCGAGCGCCTGCAGCGCTTTTTGGACATGACCGCGCGCGCGTCCCAGTTTGACTTGGTGCTGACCGAGCGCATGGGGCATGCCAAGGAACTTGCCGCACAGGCCCAGGGCTACCGCACGGTTATCGCACTCGGCGGCGACGGCGTAATCCACGAGGTTGTCAATGGGCTCATGGCGCAGGAAGAGGCCATCCGTCCCGCCCTTGCCGTCCTGCCCGTGGGCTCCGGCAACGATTTTGCCCAGACGCTCGGAATCGACGATTTCTCCGGTAAGGATTTTGGCGCGCTGCTCACCTGTGAGCTGCAACGTCAGGACATCGGGCGTATTCGCTCATGGAATCCCGCAAGCGGAAGCGGCGAGGCCTCGGTGGAGTACTACGACCAGACGCTCTCGGTCGGCATCGATGCCGCCATCGGCCTGGGCACCACCGAGTTGCGCAAGAAGACCGGCTTGACGGGTGCTCCGCTCTACACTCTCTCAGGGCTTGAACAGTTTGGCCTGCGCTATCGTAACTACCCCATGACGGCCAGCTTTGACGGCGCCCCCGCCGAGCGCGTGCGGGCGATTATCATGGCGATTCAGCTGGGCCCCACCTATGGCTCGGGCTATCGCATCTGCCCCGATGCCGACCCCTGCGACGGCATACTCGACGTATGCTACGCCTGCGGCCCCGTCCCCCGCGCGGTTGCCCTACCCATGTTCCTTTCGGCCAAGGACGGCCACCACACCAAGTTGCCGCCGGTTCGTATGCGCCGCTGCCGCCATGCCGAGCTCACCTTAGAGCAGCCCGATTACCCCATCCAAGCTGACGGCGAGCCCGTTGTCGCCTCGCGCATCGAGGTCGATGTCCTCGGCAGCGCCCTCCAAGTTTGGCACCCTACCCGCTAGCAAGACCAGTGGAACAAGCGACTACTCGTCCCTGCCCGGCTTGCGCCGGTTGGCCTTTTTAATGGCATTGAAGTGCTTGTCATTGAGCCTGCGCTGACGAGAGCGCTGGGGCACCTTGGTCTTTACACGTCGGCGCGGTGGACGCCCGCGACGCTCGAGCTCGGCGCGCAGCTTGCGCAGGCAGCTCGCGCGATTTTGGAACTGACTACGGCTTTCGCGCGCCGTCACGGTAATCCCTGTGGGCACATGCTTCATGCGCACCGCCGAGTCCGTCGTGTTCACGCCCTGACCGCCCGGACCTGTCGCGCGAAACACCTGCACCTCGCAATCGCGCGCCAACTCCTCAGCCGACATCGCGGCATAGCCCGCATACTCGCGCCATCCCATCTTGTTCTCATCCATATCAACACCTCCCCTCATACAAAAAAATGTGACAAAGGGACAGTCCCTTTGTCACATCGCATACCAATCGCTTGTGTTGCGCGCTTAGGCGAAGGTGATCTCGCCGGTCTCGCAGTCCATATCGGCGATACGGGCCAGGCTCTCAACGCGGAAGCCACGCTCGCGGAGCTTATCGCCACCGCCCTGGAAGCCCTTCTCCACCGCAATGCCAATGCCGGATACCTCGGCACCCGCAGCCTCGCAGATCTTGATAAGACCCTCAAGCGCGCAGCCGTTGGCCAAGAAGTCGTCGATGATCAGGACCTTGTCGCCCTCGGACAGGAAACGCTTACCAACGATGACCGGGTACTCCTTTTGCTTGGTAAAGGAGTAGATGGTCGTGGCATACTGCTCGCCGTCGAGGTTGATGGACTGCGCCTTCTTGGCAAAGACCACCGGCACACCGCCAAAATGCTGAGCCGCGATGCAGGCCATGCCAATGCCCGAAGCCTCAATCGTCAGGATCTTGTTGATCTCGACGCCCTCGAACAGACGGGCCCACTCGGCGCCCATGTGGTCAAACAGCTCAACGTCGCACTGGTGATTGAGGAAGGCATCAACCTTAAGGACGTTACCGGCCTTTACGATGCCGTCATGGCGAATACGATCCTCAAGCTCCTGCATGAGGCAACCCCTTCTCGCGGCAAGGATGCCGCGCGATTAATAAACGTTGTTCGGTAGTCTACCACGGACCGACCCCCGCCCGCCCCACAAGCCGCATCGCACCACAAACCAGTCTTTTTGGGACGGCGCGAATCGTGGCAGACAGCCTCCCAACACACTAATGGCGGGCGCGTATCCTCACCAAACGCACCATGGCGAGCGCAAAGCCCACTGCCGCCACAGCCATGAGCACGTAGAATACCGAGCGAAAACCAAACAGGAACACATCCGGACGACCTGCAACAATACTGGTCACGGCCTCGCCCATCGCCACGCTCATCTGCCCATACAGGATATGCGATGCCGCTGTAATGCCCACTGCCATACCCGCATAGCGCGCCAGGCTACCCAGGCTGCCCGCAAAGCCGAGCGCTTCGCGCGGAGCCGAGCCCATATACAGCGAGTTATTGGGGCTCTGGAAAATCGACGTACCGCACGACATAAACGCGACGCAACACACGATCACAGGGATGGAAGAGTGCTCGTCGAGCGTGCTTACCGCAAAAAGACCGCATACGTACACGCCTAGGCCGACCGCCGTGGGACCCTCGCAGCCAACACGGTCCGAAACCGTACCCGAAAGCGGGCCGATAAAGGCATTCACCATCGGCAGCGCCAAAAAGAGCAATCCGGAAATGTCGGAACCAAAGCCGTGGGCGTCCTGAAAATAGAACGGCAGGATAAACTCTGATGCGCCAATACCAACGAACACGATGAGCATGCAGGCGAGGTTGATGGTGAAGGCCGAATTTGCAAAGCAACGACGAGCGGCCTCGATCAGGGACATGGGGCGCTCGCCAGCCTCCGGCTTAACATGCGGCAGCGTATAGAGCCCCACGATAAATGAGATGACGCCAATGGGCAGGTTGATGAGGAAGATACTCTCCCAGGGAAAGCTTGCCACCAGAATGCCGCCGAGCACGGGGCCACACATCATGCCGAGGGCCACGAAGGTCGCGAGAATACCCATGGCACGACCGCGCTCGCTCGCCGGAAACGACTCGGTGATGATACCCATGTTGTTGGCCATGGCCGCCGCGCAGCCGACGCCCTGCACAATGCGTGCCAGAATAAGAACTTCGAGCGAACTCGAAAGGCCGCAAAGCAGCGAGCCGGCCGTAAAAACGATTACACCCAGCTGGAATACGCCCACCTTGCCGCGCACGTCGCCCAAGCGGCCAAACGGCAGCATAGCCACGCATGTCGCAAGCAGGTACACCGAGCTCACCAACTGGATGTGGTCGAGGCCCACGCCCAGCTCCTTTTGCATCACGGGCAACGCCACGGTCACGACGGTCGAATCCAGACACGACATAAACGTCATGATGAGCACGGTAAACAGAATCGCCCATTTGTTCTTGCCATGGGTGTCGCCCTCTAGGGCAATGTGCTCGCGGCGCAGCTGCCCTGCAGTTTTCTCCATATCCATCCTTTCGAGTGGCCCAACGCAAAAACGGGGCCCCAATCGCCTGCAAACAGTCGCGATTGGGGTCCCGCCTACGGAATCGGAACGAAAGGTCACCGAAGCTTTCTGCCAGCATCGGCGCCTTGTGCGAACGCTAGCCTAGCACTGCTCAAGCGCCTGCTCAAGGTCGGCAATCAGATCGGCCGTGTCCTCGAGGCCGCACGACAGGCGCACCATGTCGGCGGAGATGCCACAGGCGATGAGCTCCTCATCGTTCATCTGGCGATGGGTGGCGTTAGCAGGATGCAGGCAGCAAGTGCGGGCGTCGGCCACATGCGTGGCGATCTGGGCAAGCTTAAGGCTCTTCATAAAGGTCTCGGCCGCCGCGCGACCACCGTTAAAGCCAAAGCTCACAACGCCGCAGGTACCGCTAGGCATGTACTTCTGAGCGATGTCATAGTACTTATCGCCCTCTAGGCCCGGATAGCTCACAAAGCGCACCTTGGGATGGCTCTGCAGGAACTTGGCAACGGCCAGGCCGTTCTCGCAATGACGCGGCATGCGCACGTGCAGGCTCTCGAGCGAGCTGTTCAGGAAGAACGCCGCCTGCGGGTTCTGCATGGGGCCGAGGTCGCGCATAAGCTGCGCGGTGGCCTTGGTAATAAAGGCGCCCTCGCGACCGAACTTCTCGGCATAGGTCACGCCGTGGTAGCTCTCGTCGGGTGTGGTGAGACCCGGGAACTTGTCCGCATGGGCCATCCAGTCAAACTGGCCGTGATCGACGATCACGCCGCCCAGGTAGGCAGCATGTCCATCCATGTACTTGGTGGTAGAGTGCGTAACGATGTCGGCGCCCCACTCAAAGGGACGGCACATCACGGGCGTCGGGAAGGTGTTGTCGACCATCAGCGGCACGCCATGGTCATGCGCGGCCTTGGCAAAGCGCTCAATATCGAGCACGGCAAGGGCGGGGTTGGCGATGGTCTCGCCAAAGACGAGCTTGGTGTTGGGGCGGAAGGCAGCCTCGAGCTCCTCATCGGTGCAGTCAGGGGCCACAAACGTGCAAGTCAGACCCATACGACCCATGGTATGGGCGAGCAGGTTGTAGGTACCGCCATAGATGGCAGAACTGGCGACCACGTGATCGCCGGCGCCGGCCACGTTAAAGATCGCAAGGAAGTTCGCAGCCATGCCCGAACTCGTGAGCATCGCAGCGGTACCGCCCTCCATCTCGCAGATCTTGGCGGCAACCAGATCGCACGTGGGATTCTGCAGACGGCTGTAGAAGTAGCCCGATTCCTCCAGGTCAAAAAGCTTGCCCATGTGCTCGGACGTGTCGTACTTCCACGTGGTGGACTGGTAGATGGGCACCTGGCGCGGCTCCGCATCGCCCGGGCGATAACCGCCCTGAACACACGTGGTACCGATGGTCTGCTCGCTCATATCCAACTCCCTTACTTGGGTTTTGTTTTATTCGGTTCACGATACCGCTACCCCGCACCCCTCTCAACCCATCCTGCCAATAGGTTATGGGACAAATTAATCAGGTTTATTTGTCCCAAATCTTAAGAAAGCGTTCGATGGCGAAAAACAATAAGATATGCGCTGGGGTCTCGATGAGTGAGTGCGCCAGCAAGGGTACCATAGGCAGGTACACCGTGATCAAGGAGACAACGATGAAGCAAATCGATACTGCCCAGCTCGACGCCGCCGCCTGCCAAGCTCAGGCTGCCGAATACCACGCCCGCGGTTTTAACTGCGCACAGGCCGTCGCCTGCACGCTCGCGCCTGCCGTCGGACTCGACCCCCAGGTCGCCTTTACCCTCACCGAGGGCTTTGGCGCTGGCATGGGCGGTATGACCGAAACCTGCGGCGCCATCTCGGGCGCCGTGGCCATCATGGGCTTTGTAATGAGCGACGGCATGGAAAACCCCAAGTCCAAGGGCAAGACCTACAAGCTGTCGCGCGAGATCGCCAAGCGTTTTGGCGAGAAGAACACGACGACCGCCTGCGGCACGCTCAAGGGCATCGGATCGGATAAGGGTCCGCTCCGCAGCTGCCCCGGCTGCATCGACGATGCCGTCGAGATCGCCTGCAATATGCTAAAGCAGCTCGCCGAGTAAACGGCAGCAACAGAAAACGACGGCCGGCACGCTTGGGATCCAGCCAAAAGCACGCCGGCCGTCGCCGTTAGAACTCAGCAAATTCGGGAGCGCCGACTTCGATCTCCTCGCGACCGGCCATAAGCTCGCGCATCTTGGCGCAAAACGACTCCTGCTCCCCCGCCTTAAACACCAAATGAATCGTCACGGCATCCGCGTAATCGGTATCCGAAACCTTGGCACCACAATCCTGCGCCAAGCGAAGCACCTGCTCATACTGCGGATAGGCCACACGCACGTCAACAGGCACGACGCTCGTCATCTCGACGATCTGCCCGGACTCCTGAGCCGCCGCCACCGCCGCCTGCGTCGCCGCGGTATAGGCGCGCACCAAGCCACCAGGCCCCAGCAGCGTGCCACCAAAATAGCGCGTTACCACGCAGCAAACATTTTTGAGCCCAGCACCGCGAAGCACCTCGAGCGTCGGCATGCCGCTGGTTCGACTCGGTTCACCGTCGTCGCTCTGACGCTCGCGTCCATCGACCATAATCCAAGCGGGAACATTGTGTCGAGCATCGTAATGACGCTTGCGGACCATCTCGATAAAGGTATTCGCCTCATCCTCGGACTCAATATGGACCAGCTGGGCAATAAACCGGCTCTTACGGTCCACAAACTCGCCCGAAGCCTCAATATTCGATTGCAGAGTAAAATAGCTGTCCAACAAAGCCCCTCAACAACAAGCAAAGCAACAAACAGCCTCAATAATACGGCAAAGGCCGTACCTTTTACCCCGGTAAATAGAACGGCGACGCCGATGACCAGGCAAAAACAGCGAGACGGCGTCAGCTGAGTCGATTTGGCCCGAAAGAGGAGGGAGCACACCTTATGGCGGCGACCGACGAATGAGCGCCAAATCGGCCAGCTGACGCCGTCGAAAGCGAGAACCCGTCAGCGCGAGCAAGGTGCCTTGAAAGCTGAGGGCATTGACCTTATGGTCATGCCCGAAGGCTTGAAAGGCAGATTGCCGCGCTGACGGGTTCGCAGCGTCAACAAAGTGCTGAGTGGGCCTATAAGCCGGGTTCTGTCGTGAACGGTCATTTATCTTGTCTGCACGTTACCGTGCAGCTCCACGCACGCTACCCGAACGCGGACCGGGCCGGCCCATAGCGTTCCTATTCGCACTTGCTCCGGATGGGGCTTGCCAAGCCGCCGTGTTGCCACGACGCTGGTGGTCTCTTACACCACCGTTTCAGCTTTTCCCTTTACGCCTTGCGGCGCAGGTGGGAGTCTTCTTTTCTGCGGCGCTTTCCGTCGGATCACTCCGCCCGGCCGTTAGCCGGCATCCCGCCCTCTGGAGCCCGGACTTTCCTCACGCGTGCTGCAAGCAGCACATCGCGCGACCGTCTGGCCCACTCAGCAGTGCAAGAGTGTAACACACCGTCAGCATAGGCAGCGGCACAACACAAGCGCTCGACATGATAAACCAAGAACCATGTCATGCAGTACAATAGGAACGCCGATGGGCAACGTCGTCAGTCGAGACGCGACTGCGCTCCGCACCCCTCCGTCTACTCGGTGCGTTCCCGCCTCCTCCCCGAAGCGGGATGTCGGCACTTTTTTTCATGCACCGACAACCCAATAGCAAACGAACAGCCCAAGCAGCGTTACGCGCAGGCACTACCGAACATCTCGGCAGTAAATGCAAAAAGGGACCCGTCCATTACGGACGGATCCCTTAAAACAAGTGATCGTCAAACCGATTTACTCGGCGTCGGTCTCCTCGTCCTTCTTCTCGGAAGGCAGCGGGGTAACCTCGATCTCGACGCCCAGAGTCTCAGCAGCGGACTTCATGGACAGGGAGATACGACGACGGTCGAGGTCAATCTCCATGACCTTGACCTGAACCTTGTCGCCCACGTGGGTGACCTGAGAAGGCTGATCGACGTGCTTGTTGGCCATCTCGGAGATATGCACCAGGCCCTCGATGCCCTCGCCCAGGTCGACGAAAGCGCCGAACGGGACAAGCTTGGTCACAGTGCCCTCAACGATAGCGCCGACGGGGTACTTCTTGACCAGTGCGCGCCACGGATCCTCGGTGGTCTGCTTGAGACCCAAGGAGATGCGCTCGCGGTTGAGATCGACGTCGAGAACCTCGACCTCGACCTCCTGGCCGACCTTGACAACCTCGGAAGGATGGTTGACGTGGTTCCAGGAGAGCTCGGAGATGTGGATGAGGCCGTCGATACCGCCGAGGTCGACGAAGGCGCCGAAGTCGACGATGGAGGAAACGGTGCCCTGGAGACGCATGCCAGACTTGAGCTTGGACAGGATCTCGGAGCGCTCGGCCTTACGGGACTCCTCGAGCACGACGCGACGGGAGAGGACGACGTTGTTGCGGTTGCGGTCCATCTCGATGACGCGGGCCTCGATGCGGGTGCCCATGTAGGAGGTGAGGTCCTTGACGCGACGGAGGTCGACGAGGGAAGCGGGCAGGAAGCCGCGCAGGCCGATGTCGAGGATCAGGCCGCCCTTGACAACCTCGATAACCTCGCCCTCGACGTTCTCGCCGGAGTTGAACTTCTCCTCGATGCGGTTCCAAGCACGCTCGTACTCGGCACGCTTCTTGGACAGGACCAGACGACCGTCCTTGTCCTCCTTCTGGAGAACCAGGGCCTCGATGGGATCACCGAGTGCAACGATGTCTGCAGGGTTAGCGTCCTTGCGGATGGACAGCTCGCGGACCGGGATAACGCCCTCGGACTTGAATCCGATGTCAACGAGCACCTCGTCATGCTCGATCTTAACGACAGTGCCGTTAACGAGATCGCCCTCATCAAAGTCGGTAATCGTACCGTCGATGAGGTTGTTCATCTCCTCCTCGTTGACATCGTCAAGAGAGAAAATGGACGAGTTCTGAATCTCACTCAAAGGTGGACCCCTTTCGAACTACGGGGCCCCGATTGCTAGGACCTACAGATGGGTGCGACAAGCACACAACGTTTAGGAACACTCGGGAGCCGACAGATACTGATGTGACGCTTATGCAATCACGTCCGTATAGATTACGGGGAAATCGCTTCGATTTCAAGCGTGAACTGCGATTTTTTACTCGTATGGAGACTTTTTCGCAATCTTGTGAACGACTGTCTCCACAAGTTGACGATGAGCAGCTAGGCACACTGCTTTGGGGTAAAGTATCCCAGACATACGATTCTGGAACGATTTTTCGAGAAAGGTGCCCGCGTGCTCAAAGCAGTCGTTTTCGATATGGACGAGACGCTTCTTAGCATCAACCTCAATGCGTTCATCCTTCGTTATTTTAAGGATGTCTCGTCGATGCTCGCGGATATCGGACGTCGCAGCCGCGGGGGCACGATGGCGCGCCTCGGCACCATCCTGGTCGACCTCAACACCAATCGCCGCAGCAGCACGGACAATCGCACCAATCTTGAGTTTTACCAGACCGAGGTCGAGCGCCGGTGCGGCATTTGCCTCTCGGACCCACTTATCTACGAGGCGTTTACCTACTACGATCGCGAAGTCCTGCCGTACAAGAACGATGACATGATCAATGCGAAAGCCATGCCGGGCGCACACGCCGCGCTCCAGGCCGTACAGGATGCAGGACTGCGCTGCGCGCTCTTCACCAACCCCAGTTTTCCCCAGGGGGCCATCGAATGCCGCATGGGCTGGGGCGAGCTGACAGACGCGCCCTTCGAGCTCGTAACGCACATGGGCAACGCCACGCGCTGCAAGCCCGATGCCACATATTATCTAGAGCAGCTGCAGGTCATGGGGCTCGAGCCACATGAGGTCCTCATGGTGGGCAACGACCCCAAGCGCGATTTCCCCAGCCCCGACTGCGGCATTCAAACTGCCTATGTTGGCCAGGGAAAACCGGGACGTGCCACCTGGCGTGGAACCATGGAAGACTTCGCCCGCGACTTTAACGCCGTAGTAGAAGCCTTCTACGAACATCAAGTAGCCGACGAACTAAGCTAGTCCACAAATCTGGAATGAGACAAAAGGTCAGGTACGTTTGCCGCATGCTTCCTTACGTAGGCAGCGACTTGAGGACAAGATGCGATGCCCCGGCGTCCTAGGCCGTAATCATCTTGACGCGCTCGCCGATTTTGGCGTCGCGCTTGTCGGAGATAACAGTAAAGCCCTCCAGGTCGCACACCTTTACATTTGAAAACACATGGAACTTGGAGCTGTCGGCGAGTACATAACTCGCTTGGGAATTCCGCATCACAATGCGCTTTTTGATAGCCTCGGGATAACCAGGCGTCATGATGCCACGATCCTCGTCCACCGCGTTGACGCCTATAAACGCCCGGTCAAAGTACAGCTCACGCAACGCGTTCTCCACCATTGGCCCGGTCAGCGAGCAGGTAACGGGATTAAAGTCGCCGCCAATCACCACCACCTTAGCAGCAAGCTCGCCCGTAAACCTACATGCGTAGCCGTTGGTGGTGTAGATAGTCACTGGTTTGTCGACGAGCAGACTCAGGAGCGCCGTCGCGGTGGTACCGGAGTCGACAGCGAGGTGAGACCGTCACGCCCGAAGACCCCGCTTTCGCCGCCGAGGAACGCGCGGCGCACGTGGCCCATGAGGAGCGGCTCGAGCATATCGAGGGGCTCCTTCCCAAGAAGGGAAACGACCCTGCGGGACGACACGGCGAAAACCATCGTTGATTCCGGCAAGAGACGCCGTTTCTCTGGTACCTTCATCTTCAACCCAGACCGACAATGCCGGCCAGGCACTTAACCCAAAAGGAGACAGCATGCCCAACGAGCTCAGCTATGAGGTCAGCCTCGAGCGCAGCAACCAGATCCGCGCCGACCTGCCGCAGCACCCCGAGAAGTTCACCATGCTCACCGGCGACCGCCCCACCGGCCGCCTGCACCTGGGCCACTACTTCGGTACCCTCAAGGGCCGTGTCGAGCTGCAGAACATGGGCGTGCACACCAACGTGCTCATCGCCGACTACCAGGTCATCACCGACCGCGACACCACCGAGCACATCCAGGACAACGTGTACAACATGGTCATGGACTACCTTGCCTGCGGCATCGACCCCGACAAGACCATGATTTACACGCACTCTGCGGTTCCCGCTTGCAACCAGCTCATGCTGCCGTTCCTCTCCCTCGTCTCCGAGGCCCTGCTCCAGCGCAACCCCACGGTCAAGGCCGAGATGGAGGCCAGCGGACACGAGCTCACCGGCCTGCTCCTCACCTACCCCGTGCACCAGGCCTGCGACATCCTGTTCTGCAAGGGCAACGTCGTGCCCGTCGGTCGTGACCAGCTGCCCCACATCGAACTCACCCGTACCATCGCCCGCAAGTTCAACAACCGCTACGGCAACGTGTTCCCCGAGGTCGACGCTCTGCTGTCCGATACGCCGCTGCTGCCTGGCCTTGACGGGCGCAAGATGAGCAAGTCTTACGGCAACGCCATCAACATCTCCATGACCGCCGAGGAGACCGCCAAGCGCATCAAGAAGAGCCAGACCGACGGCGAGCGTATGATCACGTTCGATCCCGAGGCGCGCCCTGGCGTATCCGGCCTGCTCTCCACCGCCGCGATCTGCACCGGCCGCTCCGAGGTCGAGATCGCCGAAGAGATCGGCATGGGCGGCTCCGGCCAGCTCAAGAAGTACGTCACCGAAAGCGTGAACGAGTACTTTGCCCCCATCCGCGCCCGCCGCGAGGAACTGGTCCAGGATATGGACTACGTCAAGGACGTCCTACGCGAGGGCAATCGCCGTGCCAACGAGGTCGCCGAGGCGACGCTCGCCGAGGTACGCGAAGCCATGGGAATGGTGTACTAAGCCATCCGGCTCGCGGAAACGCGCCGCGACACGCGAATGGGCCATCTTCACGTGTCCACGCCTTCGACATAGCCAAGGCCTTACGAGGTGGGCGATAATAAGCCCGCCTCGTTTTTTACGTTGTATGGGGGATTGCATGTACCGACTTGTTGCCAGCGATATGGATGAGACGTTTCTCGATGCCGACCACGCCATCCCGGCGTCCAATCTCCGAGCACTCAAACGCATGAGGGAGCTCGGTGTGCTGTTCGTCCCTTCGAGCGGGCGATGGTATTCCTCTATCATGGACAACTTCTCGGGGGAGGCCCGCGAGCTGATCGAAGACGGCTATGTGCTCTCCTATAACGGCGGCTTCATCAACCGCGTGGGAGACCCCACCCCGCTCACCACCTGCGGCCTTTCCAACGAATGCGCGAACGCGATCTATGCAAAGGGGCTCGAACTCGGACTCTGCATGCACGTCAACGTCGCCGACGGCCACGTGTTCGTGAATGACGCACCCACACGGGAGCGCGACTATCTGGAATCGATCACCGAGGTCACTCATTTTCGCGGATCTGACCATCCCGACCTCTCATTCCTTGAAGGCCGTGGCATCGTGAAGATCCTGCACGTCGACTGGGACTTCGATGCGCTGCAGGAATTGGGCCGCAAGCTCGCGCCGATGGCCGAGCGACTCGGCGTTGACATCACCTTCTCCTCCAAGCGCTACCTCGAACTCATGCCCGCAGGCGTTGACAAAGGGACGGGGCTCACGCGCCTTGCCGATATGCTGGGAATTCCGATGTCCGAGGTCATCGCCGTTGGCGATTCCGCAAACGACCTCTCCATGATAAAGGCGGCAGGACTGGGCATCGGCGTGGCGAATGTCACCGACGGCGTGCGGCCGTATTGCGATGTCGTTCTTGAAACGGCCGGGACCGACGGCGCGTTCTCCGAGCTCGTCGAGCGATTCCTCGAGCCCTAACGCCCGCATGACGCCGCGTCTTTCTATTTGTAACCATTGGTTAACTTGTGAAGAGGCCGTGTGCTCGTCGGTCTACGACTTGGGTCTCATAGAATTAGCTATAGTTAACTCAACGAAGGCACAGGCGAATTAAAGACCTTCGACACGAACGTTGCGCCTTCCCTCCCCTCGCGCAACACCTCTTTGGAAAGGCGCCCCGCACATGTGAGGCGCCTTTCTTGACTACAATGGCGGTATCGATCGAAAGTGAGGATGGCATGGCGGACCGGAACACCGACGGATTCTTCAACCGCGTATACGACATGGTGCGCCAGGTGCCCTGCGGCATGGTTGCCACGTATGGTCAGATCGCCAAGCTCGTTGGTGAGCCCCGTCGAGCTCGATATGTGGGATACGCCCTGCACGTCAATCCGGAACCCGGCACCATCCCCTGTCATCGCATCGTATTCGCCGACGGACGCCTCGCGGAGGGGTTCGCCTTCGGCAGACCCGAGGTGCAGCGTGCATTGCTCGAGGATGAAGGCGTTGCCTTCCTCGCCAATGGGCATGTCGACCTGCAGGCCTCTCGCTGGCCCGCAGGCCTGGTATGACAAGGGGCGCCAACTGAACTGCGCCCCTTCCCGTATTTGAATCTATGACAGGCAGCCCGCTCAGACGGTCGCCTCGAGCGCGTCCTCTGCACGGTCGACCGTACTTCTGGCCTTGGCGCCCTGTTTGAACCACGTGCGCAGGTCCTCGAGCGTGCTGCCCGCTGCATACACTTTGATTTTGCGACCACCCCTCGTGGTCACCGTGCAGCGGTCGCCGCTCTCGCTGTTCTCGTGCGCCGTGATCTTCTTGAGGTAATCGCGGCGAAACGCCACGACGCGGGCGTTGCTGATCTCGATGAACCAATCGTCGTCGACAAGCGAAGTGCCCGTGGCACCTCGGCTTGCCATCTCCTCGGAGAAGGAGAAACCGAGTTCGCGCTCCTGCCTGCCGATCTCGAGGATGCCGCGGGCGGGCATGCCGAGCATGAGCAGGGGCAGGAACCCCCCCTATGAACAGGAAGAGGAACGGGACGAGTAAGAGCAAGCGGGCTCCATCTTCGGTGAAAACAGCCATGAAGGCGATCACGAACGAGAAGACGAGGGCCATGCCGTTGAAAACAATCGTCAACGGCTTGATGGCAGACCAACACAGGCCCGCCTTGGTCATGGGACCGTCGACGGCGTCCGAGACTTCGATGCCCCCTTCCTCCAGACGGGCGAGGAGGTTGAGCGAGCACACTCCCTCGAGGCTTATCGAGCAGAACTTCCGGTCGCCCTCGAACAGGTCGATCCTCATCATCTGCGCGTGAAGCGTTGCACGGGTGATGTTGCCAAACGTCGTCTCCTTGCGGATGCCGAAGGCGTTACGCGAGAGAATGCGCCCACCGTCCACGTCGATACGCGGGATGCTCAGCAAGGCCCAGATAGCCATACCCGCGAGCGCCATGGCATGACCGAACCACACAAGTTCGTGGTCCCACTCGCCCAGCGAGACGCCCTGCCAGACGTAGACACCCAGCATGAGCAGTTCGAACGCGACGGCGCAGCAGGCGATGATCGTGCGGATGGCTGCGGGCATGCGCACCGTGAAGCAATCGAGGCTGTCCGTTGCCTCGCTGCGCTCGCGCGCGCCGCGGCGGGCGACCCATGCAGTGAGCGGGCCGACGATGAACACGGTCATACCGACGCGCAGAATGGATTCGAGCAGATTACTCATAGGGGCCACCGCCTCGGGCTCTGGAGATTAACTGCAGGAAACGCTGCCAGAACGATGGGATGCGCACAACGTAAGGAGCCGCGTATCGGCAAGCGGCGGCATCGCAATCGCCCGGCGAACAGATGATGATCGGCGCCGGGCCAGACGAATTAAACAAAAGGGTGGTCGACGGCGCCCTCGCAGGCGCACCGTCGACCACCCTTCACGTCGCAGCGACCCTACGAGCCGTCCGAAACGAAACGCACTCCGCCAGAGCGCTACCCAATCTTGCGGATGCTCGGGATCGCCCAGGTGATGCCTGCTAGGATCACCATTGCAGCACCGATGAGCACGAAGCACGCGCTTACGCCGATGGCGTCCGCGAACAAGGTCGATGCGACGAGCCCCACGGGCATAGCCCAGCTGCAGACCGCTCCGTACAGACCGAAGACGCGGCCCATGCACTCGGGATCGACGCGCTCCTGCATGAGCGCCATCTGCGGCGCGCTGTACAGCGGACTCGAGACCCCCATCGCGAACGTAAGCCCCAGAAACACAACGAGCGCGGAAGGGGGCACGAGGCCGCCCGCGAGCGTGCCCGCTCCGAAGAGGCCGATGGCCAGCGTGCACGAAAGCGCGCGGTTCTTAAGGCCACCCGTCGCCCCGATCCAGCCGCTCGCCGCGATCATGCCGACCGAGAACGCGATCTCCGCGATAGCCGACTGCGTAGTGGTGCCCCCAAAATGGTCGAACACCATGAGCGGGAACAGCGCGGATATGGGCGAGAACAGGACCGAGAAGGCGAAGCCTATCCAGAGCATGGCGAACAGACCGTGATGGCGTTTGAGCTCGCGGTACCCGTTGGCCGTCTCCAATAGGAAGGCCCGCACCGCGCGGTGCGACGCCTCGGCGTTCTCCTCGGGCGTATGGCGCTCGGGCGCCGGCGTCTTGATGCCGGAGGTCGCCACCGCGATGCTCGCGAGCACCGCGCCGGCGACATCGAGCGCGATCATGAAGGTCAGACCAAACGCCGGGTAGACCGCCGCGGCGATGGCGTTGCCGATGATATAGCTACCCGACTGCATGAACTGCAGCATGCCCGCCAGCTTGCCGAGCACCTCGGGCGGGGCGATGAGCGGTGTGAGCGCGTTGAAGGCGGGCGTATGGAGCGTGCTGCCCAGCGCACGGACGAACAGCACCGCCGCCACAACGGCGACAGAGAGGTCGCCCCGAAGCGAGCCGAAGACAAGCGTGAGGCTCACGGCCGCGATGAAGAGATCGGCGCCGATCATGAGACGCTTGATGGACGTGCGGTCCACGATGGTGCCCGCGAAGGCGCCGAGGAGCGCCATGGGCAAGAAGGCCGCCAGGCTCACGAACGACAGGGCGCTCGCGGAGCCGGTGGTGAGGGTGACGTGCCAGATGAGACCCATCTGCAGAATGGAGCTCGTGAGCACGGAGAAGAACTCGCCGATCCAGACGATGGCGAGCGAGCGCTTCCAAGAAGCGCAGGGATTCGGTTGTGTCATGGAATAATCCTTTGATGCGATCGGTGGTATGCAGCGAAGTACCGGTCGCTCACGCGACCGTGGCTAGAGCCAAATCCTCATGGAAGCAAGCATGGTGCAGCTCCCCTTTCCAAATCTCGAGGTAAACCTTCAGCCGTGAGTGGGTCTATTATAGGGACTTGCGAGCCAAGATGCAACAGGAAGACCTCTACGGAGCGTAGATGCCGGGCGCCCCGAACCACTTATGCCATGAGAGACGGCATCCGATTCTCCTTGACTTGGTCTCAATGTGATATCACAATGCAATCAGCAGTCGCACGGACTGCTCGGGGACTCGCCTCCTCCCCATCGCAATCTGGAGCGCGGCGCCGGGGACGTCACGCAAACGCCGGCGCAGTCGTGAAAGGAACTCACAATGAGCGTGGAAAAGCAACTCAAGGCCAAGTCGGGCTACGGCATGCTCGTCGCCGTGGCGGCGGCGCTCATCGTCATCATCGGCCTCTTTATCTGGAGCACCATCGGGCTCGCGAGCACGCCCGACGGCGTCGACGCGCCCGCAGTCTACGGATGGGGGCTCGGCCTCAGCATCCTCGCGTTTTGCCTGTGGTTCATCCCACTCAACGGATTCTTCTCGCTGCAGCCCGGCCAGGCGCGCGTGTGCATCCTGTTCGGCAAGTACGTGGGCACCGTCCGCGACGAGGGCTTCTTCTGGGCCAACCCGTTCTTTAGCAAGAGCATGGGCGGATCGGCCGGAATCGGCGAGATGATCGAGCTCGAGATGAGCGATTCCAAGGCCGCCAAGGCCGCGGCGCAGAAGGCCGCCAAGGGCAACCCCACCACTATCTCCACCCGCGTGCGCACCCTGAATGGCGAGCGCCTGAAGGTCAACGACAAAATGGGCAACCCCATCGAGATCGCAACCGTCGTGGTGTGGCACGTCGCCGATACCGCCAAGGCGCTCTTCGACGTCGACGACTACCAGAGCTATGTCGCCATGCAGGCCGAGACGGCGCTGCGCCACGTGGCGAGCGTGTACGCCTACGACCACCTGGAGGACGAGTCCGATGCCGCCGGCGCCATCACGCTGCGCGCCAATGTGGAAGAGGTCTCCGAAGCCCTGCGCCGCGAGCTCGCGATGCGCCTGGCACCCGCCGGCGTGGAGGTCGACGACGCCCGCCTCACCCATCTTGCCTACTCCCCCGAGATCGCCCAGGCGATGCTGCGCCGCCAGCAGGCGGAGGCCGTCATCGCCGCACGCAAGAAGATCGTCGAGGGCGCGGTCTCCATGGTCGACATGGCCGTGAAGGAGATGGCTGCCGGCGGCACCATCGAGCTCGACGACGAGCGCAAGGCGCAGATGGCCAGCAACCTCATGGTGGTGCTCTGCGGTGAATCCGAGGCGCACCCGGTGCTCAACGCAGGCTCGCTGTACTAACCCCAACACCAATGAGTAATTTGGGGACGGGTGCAGAATTGCACATTCGACAAGAAGGCACGTCATGGCACGCAAGCAGTATCCACTCCGTATAGACCCCGCTATCTGGGAGGCCGTCCAACGCTGGGCGGACGATGAGATGCGCAGCGCCAACGGTCAGGTGGAATGGATCTTGCGAGACGCCCTCAAACGCGCGGGAAGGCTGCCAAAGAAAGAGCCCTCGTTCAAGGGCACGCCCAAAGGCGAGGAGGGCTAAGCCGGGAAGACAGGGCTCGGGCGCGGCCGACGTCGGGGCAAAGCCGCGCTCTGCCTCGCCAGCGCCGAGGCAGAGCTGAGCCCCGCCGCTCCAAAGTCGAGCCGAGCGGCGGGGCCAACACCAACCCAAAGCAAGCTCGCCCCCTCTATACGCACCAACCGGTCCCCGGAGGCATCCGCCTTTGGGGACCGTTCTTTTCCCAGCTAGATGTCGTATATAAAGCCTTTTGACAGCTCGATTTTGCCCCGTGGGGGTCAAATATAAAGACCTTTGATGGTACGATGCTCGCGTCAATGACATGGTGGCTCTCGACAGGGGTCACCCCGACCCTCTAGGGAGCAAACGCATGGAGCTGGGCTCGCACATCAAGGAGCATCGCACGGAGCTCGGACTGTCCCAAGACGATCTGGCGGAGCACATCTACGTGTCGCGCCAGACCATCAGCAACTGGGAGTGCGGCCGTACGTATCCGGATGTCCAGAGCCTGCTGCTGCTTTCCAACGTGTTCGGGGTGACCGTGGACTCCCTCATCAAAGGAGATGTGGAAACCATGGCACAGGTAATGAACGAAGCGGTCAAGAAGTACAACGCCCTCTCCACAATCACGGTCGTGAGCGCGGTCGTGTTTTTGGTGCTGAGCGCGTGGGCGGCGTTCCAGTTCGAATGGGGCTGGGGCATGCACATCGCGCCCACCGCGGCGTTTGCCGCCGTGGCGCTCGTCGTGATGCTCGTGGCGTTCGTGTATATGGAACGCATGAAGAAGCAGCACGACCTCGTCACGTACCGCGAGGTGTTGGCGTTTAGCCGCGGCGAGCAGGTCGATCGCGACACGCTCGAGGGGCGCCGTGAGCGCGAGATGAACCCTTGGGTCAAGGGCACGCGCAACGCGGTGCAGATCATCATCGGCGCCATCGCCGGCGGACTGGTGGGCGTCGGCATCGGCATGCTCGCCAAGATGCTGAGTTAAAAGCGCGGGTACGCACCCGTTCCCCGAAATGGTATCCCCCTTTGCCCCCATTCTGAAGATGTATGCCAGAATGGGGGCGATTCCCGTTAGGAGGTGCCCCATGAACGTCACCGTACGCGCGTCCCTCATCGCATTGATCGCAATCGTTGGCGCCTGCTGGGCAATCCCCGTCCTCCTGGTGAGCATCGTCCCATCCGATGCCGGCATGATCGCCATGATGACGCTGATCTACCTCGTGCTCCCCGTAACTGCGATCGCCATCGGCCTGCTCGCCGCGAACTCCGCGAGGACGCTCTTCTGGATACCCGCGGCGCTCGGAATCGGATCCGCGCTCCTGTTTCCCCTCGCGGTCGAGGGCAGCCGGGACCTTGCGTTCCATGGGGTTGCCTATACCGCAATCGGCTACGCCGCCATGGGCCTGCGCACTTGGACGATTGCTCGACAGCATCGCTAAGCCATCGCCCCGCAAGCCTCCACAAGCCAAATCTCCCCGCGGCGATGGCACGCATCGCAGCAACAATCATGCAGGTAAACCCCGTGCAAAACAGTTTTTGCAGCGCCCGGCAAGCCTTGCCGCATATGATGTACAACAGATTCGATAGCGCACCCGGCGTGTTCGCGGGACGCTCCTTCACGACCGGGAGGTGACGATGGACATCAGCAACCAGATCAAGACGAGGCGCGAGGCGATGGGGCTCTCCCAAGAACAGCTCGCCGAGAAACTCTACGTGTCGCGTCAGACGATCAGCAACTGGGAGCGGGACAAGACGTATCCGGACGTCCAGAGTCTGCTCATGCTGAGCATCCTGTTCGACACCTCCATAGACACGCTCGTGAAGGGAGACGTGACCGTTATGGAAGAGGCAGTCGAAAGAGATCGCAAGCGCATGGGAACGCGGATGCTGCGGCTGGCGGTGGCGTTCGCACTGATACTGTCGCCGGCGTTTAACTGGATGGAGGGCACCTGGGGCGCCGGCGTCGCCGCGGCTGCGGCGTTCCTGCCGGCGATAGCGGCGCTTGTTGTCGCAACCGTCCTCGAGCGCATCAAGCGCGAGAACGACCTGGTGACATACCGCGAGATCCTCGCTGTCCGCAATGCAGACAGGTGCTTTACAGCCACAAGCGCGATAGTTTCAACAACAAGATGCAGTGCCCCAGAGCCCCTAGCAGTCGACGATGGTCTTGCCGATCATGATGTTGAGGATCTCGACGTCGGTATCCTTCATGCCAACGCGGCCCACATAGCCCATGCTGGCGATCGTCTCTTCCACCGTATCCTGAATCAGGCCCTCGCCGGCACGGAAGCCGCGGCCCTGCATGGCCATATCGTGGCCCAGAATCGCCGCATCAACGGCAGCGGAAATCTTAGCGGCGCAGCTTGCCTTGGCGCCATCGCACACGATGCCGCCCACGTTACCGAGCGTATTGGAGACCGTCGCGCCGATCTGCTCGCGCGTGCCACCGCACAACCAGGTAATCGCCGCGCCGGCACCGCACGCAGCGCAAATAGCACCGCAAAACGCCGAGAGCGCACCAATATAGCTCTTGATATGCACGGCAATAAGATCAGACAGCATCACGGCGCGCACCAGGCGCTCGTGGTCGCAGCGCAGGTAGTCGGCATATTCCATAACGGGCAACGCACAGGTAATACCCTGGTTGCCCGAGCCGCACACAATGGCGACCGGTAGCGCACAGCCGTTCATACGGGCGTCAGACCCGGCGGCCGCACGCGCACGCGCACGGCAGGCGACATCGTCGGCGCGAGCGCCCAGCAGCGTACGGCCCACCTCGGCGCCCCAAGCGTTCGCCAAGCCCTCGGCGCTAATAGCGCCGTTCAGCTCAATCTGACGCTCAACGGCAGCGCGGGCGCCCTCGATGTCGCCGTCCTCGATAAAGTCAATGATAGACTCAATCGACATGGGCGTATCGGCGGAACGCTCGGCCACGACGCGCTCGGCGCAGGCGGCACACTCCCCCGCCGACTTGCCACACACCGGAATGCCATCGAGTGTATGGCACGTAACATTGGTGTGATGGTCGGTGATCTCGACGACCGCAGTGTGACCTCCGGCCGTGGCAGTCACCTTAATGTAGAGGTTGGGCACACCCTCGACAAGCGACACATCGCAGTAGTCGGCATCGGAGAGCAGCTCGGTCACGCGAGCACGGTCTGCATCGCCAACACTCTCGAGCACCTCGAGCGCGCTCTTGGCGTCACCGCCCACGGCACCCAGCACGGCCGCCGCCTCAATACCGTGCATACCGCCCGAGTTGGGCACGGTCACGCTCTTTACGTTCTTGATGATGTTGCCTGAGCAGGCAACATCCATATGTTCGGGTTCGCAACCGAGCGTCTGGCTCGCCAGCGCCGCCGCATAGGCAACGGCAATGGGCTCGGTGCAGCCGAGCGCACAGACAAGCTCGCGGTTCAAAACATCACAAAACGCGGTATCACGGATGGAATCGGTAGGCATAGGTATCTCCTACATGTATAACGGGTTGCTCTCGCAAGTATCAACTTCTCCATTTGATAACAAGGCACCAAAAACCGCAAGTCGAGTTCCGGCAGACGGCCGCCAGAAGCAAATTGGCGGCATTTTTCGTGATGGGCTGATGTTCGCGTCCGCTAAAGCGTTTGACCAAAAAACGCCCGAGTGTTTAGGCAAAAGACGCGCTATCATGCAGTCGAACGCGGTAAAACCTTTAGCAATTCCGCCGCACGGACCAGAGAGGAACCACTCATGAAGATCGGTATCGGCAACGACCACGCCGCCGTCGAGCTCAAGAACATCATTTCCGAGCACCTGAAGGAGCGCGGCTGCGAGGTCGTGAACTTTGGCACCGACACCTCCGAGAGCTTTGATTACCCCATCGCCGGCTACAAGGTGGGCAAAGCCGTAGCCAACGGCGACGTCGATCTGGGCATCCTGATCTGCGGCACCGGTGTCGGGATTAGCTTGGCCGCCAACAAGGTCGAGGGCGTTCGTGCCGTCGTATGCTCCGAGCCCTTCAGCGCCAAGCTCTCGCGCATGCACAACAACACCAACGTGCTCGCCTTTGGCGCCCGCGTCGTGGGCTCCGAGCTCGCCAAGATGATCGTCGACGAGTGGCTCGATGCCGAGTTCGAGGGCGGCCGTCACGAGCGTCGCGTCAATCTCCTCAACGAGATCGACCAGACCCGCGGCCTCAAGGTCGTCGACGAAGCTTAAAGACCTGCAACGCCATACGCCAACGAAAACCCCCGTCCGGAATCCGGGCGGGGGCTCTTTATTAGATTTTTGGGGCATGCCTAGAAATCTACCTTTCGCAGTCCATGTGCGACAAAAGGTAGATTTCTAGCCATGTCCCAAAAATCTACTGGGATAAAAAGGGCACCGCGGATGGAGTTCCGCGGCGCCTAAGCCACACGCTAACAGCTTTAAGGAGTCAAAGCTGGTTTAGCCAAAGAAGCGCTTGATCTCGATCTCGGCGTTCTCCAGGCAGTCGGAGCCGTGAATCACGTTGGCGTTGACATCGACAGCGAAGTCGCCGCGGATGGTGCCGGGGGCAGCATCAAGCGGGTTGGTAGCGCCCATAAGAGTGCGCATCTTGGAGACAGCAGAAAGACCGGAAACGACCATCTTGACGACCGGACCGCTCGTCATAAAGTCGCAGAGACCGCCAAAGAAAGGCTTGTCGGCCAGATGAGCGTAGTGCTCCTCGACGGTAGCGCGCTCGAGCGTGGTCATCTCCATGCGCTCGATGACAAGGCCGCTGCGCTCAATGCGAGCAACGATCTCGCCGATCTTGCGATCGCGCACGGCGTCGGGCTTAATCATGATGAAGGTCTTCTCGATAGCCATAAGGTAGCCTTTCAAGTAGGTTCGCGCGTGCCCAAGTCCCATTCCGGCACTCGCCTGGACTGCATCGTAACAGAGTTTTAGCTGCAGTTAAACAAAAAACTGTTTATTGAAGCGCTGCAATTAATTGAAGCGTTCTATATGTGTCACTTCTGTTTCGAAGCCCGACTAGAGTACCATCCGACTGTCCATCAACCGCACCGAACCGAGCGGACGGTCGGTTGCCGCCTGTGAACGTACCCCCCTTCACAACCTGTCCAAAGGTCCTACAGAAGTTCTCGACAAGCCCCTCCCCCATTACAACAAAATACAGACGCCCACATCAGCAGACGCCCGTAAGAAGCAAAAACGATTTATCAATAAATGGCCAATAAGCCTCAAGCAAACCCTTACTTTGCCCCGTGGCCCATCTCGACGACCTTGGTCAGCGACCCAAACACGCACTCGTCGGCCACGAGCTGTACCTCGGCACGCTCCAGCTGGACGGCAACGGCGGCAGGAGCGGTACCGCCCTCGGTCGTGCGCGCAGCGACAATCGACGGGATATCGAGCGCCTCGGTAATATCGCGCTCAAAGAGCGGACTTGCCTCCTGGAACACCTCGAACGGCAGGTCCTCAAGATTGCAGCCGCGCTTCTCGCACATCAGGACCAGATGGCCCACCACGGCGTGCGCCTCGCGGAACGGCAGGCCGCGCTTAGCCAGGTAATCGGCAACGTCGGTAGCCGCAAGGTGACCCACGCCGCACTCGCGCGCCATGGCATCCTCGTTGACAGTCCAGGTCGAAATCATGCCGGCCATAACGGACAGGCACTGCATGAGCGTATGGGCAGTATCGAGCGCACCCTCCTTGTCCTCCTGCAGGTCCTTGTTATAGGCCAACGGCAAGCCCTTCATGGTCACCAGTAGCTGCACCAGGTTGCCGTAGACGCGGCCGCTCTTGCCGCGGATCAGCTCGGCAAAGTCGGGATTTTTCTTCTGCGGCATGATGGACGAGCCGGTGGAGTAAGAGTCGGAAAGCGTGATAAAGCCAAATTCGGAGCTCGACCACAGCACGATCTCCTCGGAAAGACGCGACAGATGCATGGCCATAACGGAGCCAGCGTAATGCAGATCGAGCAGGAAATCGCGATCGGAAACAGCGTCGAGCGAGTTAGGGATCACACCCGCAAAGCCAAGTTCGGCAGCCGTCATCTGGCGATCGAGCGGATAGCTCGTGCCGGCAAGCGCGGCAGCACCCAGCGGGCAGTTGTCGGCGGCATCAAAGGCGGCCTTCAGGCGCGTAAAGTCGCGTGCGAACATCCAGGAATACGCCAGCAGATGATGCGACAGCAGCACGGGCTGAGCATGCTGCATGTGCGTGTAGCCAGGTAGAATCACTTTGTCGTACTTCTTAGCGGCATCCACCAGCACATGGCGAAGCGAAAGATTGGCCTCCATGAGCTCCTTGGCGAGCGCCTTGACGCCCAGGCGCGTATCGGTCGCAACCTGGTCGTTGCGCGAACGTCCGGTATGCAAGCGCTTGCCCGCTTCGCCGATGCGACGCGTCAGCTCGCTCTCGATGGACATATGAATGTCCTCGTCGTTGATGTCGAAGGTAAAGTTGCCCGCATCGATATCCTGCTCAATTCCGATCAGGCCCTCGGAGATCGCCTGCTCGTCCTCGGCACTGATGATGCCCTGGGCGGCCAGCATCTTGGCATGTGCCTTAGAGCCGGCGATATCCTGCTTATAAAGATGTTTGTCGACCGGCAGCGACGCGCCAAACTCCTGCGTGACCTTGGCCACGCCCGCCTCAAAACGACCGCCCCAAAGAGCCATGGAACCGTCTCCTTTCATCAAATACCTAAACAAGCGCCCAAAGCAAGGCACCCTGTCGCTAAAGCGAATTATCGACCGCTAGTTTTGCACATCCCCCACCGTGCGCGGGTCCATGCAGCTAATTTGCAAAGAAGTGACGCACCTGGCACTTGGCACCCTTCGACTCCCGCCAACCGCATTGAACATAATGGATACTCCTCGAATAAATAAAGGTGTAAAGCCCTCAAATTGATAGAAAGAGCCCCGCCGGACAACCCCGGCGGGGCTCGGACTCAGCCGCAGATGCGGCATCATATATGCGGGCGGAACGTAGGGGCCACCGATGTTAAGAAGTGTCAGCAAGCATAACGAAAGGTAGGGACCCCGTGCGCCCGTTTTGTATCACGCGGATGGGCCGCGCGGATACCAAGGGAAGGAAAAGCCTTAGGCCTGGGCGGCAGCGGAGCTGGGACCCTGGACCTTAGCCCACGTCTTGAGCGACAGCGTGTCGATCTCGATAAAGCCGGCGCTGGCCTTCTCGTCAAACGTAGTGTCGCGGTCGTAGGTGGCCAGACCGTAGTCGTAGAGGCTAAAGGGGCTCTTGCGGCCGACAACGTGGCAGTTGCCCTTAAAGAACTTCAGACGGACGGTGCCGGTCACGAACTTCTGGGTGTCAGCCATAAAGGCGTCGAGCGCGTTTTTGAGCGGGCTATACCACTGGCCGTTGTACACGGCGGTAGCCCAATCCTGCTCGAGCTTGATCTTGGTCTTGAGCAGATCGCCCTCAACGCAAATGTCCTCGAGCGCCTTATGGGCGGTGATAAGCGTCAGGGCGCCGGGAACCTCGTAGCACTCGCGGCTCTTGAGGCCCACCAGACGGTCCTCGACCAGGTCGAGACGGCCAAAGCCATTGTCGCCCGAAATCTTGTTGAGGGCGATGACGATCTCGGAGAGCTTCATCTTCTTGCCGTCGACGGCGACGGGCTTGCCGGCCTCAAACTCAATCTCGGTGTAGGTCGGGGTGTCGGGCGTGTCCTCGGGATTCTTGGTCATAACCCAAGCGTCGTCGAGCGGCTCGTTCCAGGGATCCTCCAGATGGCCGCACTCAATGGCGCGACCCCACAGGTTGTCGTCGATGGAATAGGGGTTGTCGTTGGCACCCTCGGGAACCGGCACGTTGTGGGCGTGGGCATAGGCGACCTCGTCGGGGCGGCACTTCAGATCCCACTCACGAACCGGAGCGATAACCTTAAGCTCGGGATCGAGGGCCTTGACGGCAGCCTCAAAACGAACCTGGTCGTTACCCTTGCCGGTGCAGCCATGGGCAACGTAGGTCGCACCAAACTCGTGAGCGACCTCGACGAGCTTCTTGGCGAGCAGCGGACGAGACAGGGCGGAGAGCAGCGGGTACTTGTTCTCATACATGGAGTTGGCGGCGATGGCCTTAGTCAGGAACTCATCGGAGAATTCGTCGCGCAGGTCGAGCACCTGGCAATCGAGAACGCCCAGGTCGAGCGCCTTCTGCTTCTTGGCGTCCAGGCCGGTCTCCTCCTGGCCCACGTTGCCGCAGACGCAAACGACATCGAGATTCTTCTCGTCTTGGAGCCACTTGACACATACAGATGTATCAAGACCACCGGAATATGCGAGAACGACTTTTTCCTTGCTCATGGCTGTTTCCTTTCGCCCTTGGTAGCTAGTTAGAACATCGGTCAGTTGCAAGTCATTTCAAGGTCAAATACCGTGCAATATCAGGTTAAATAGCAAAAATCAGCACATACATGCCCTAGAAACATGCAGCAATGTCGTGCTAAAACCCAACGACCTCAAAATGACTCTGTTGAGGCAATTCGCCCCATGCGGACAGAGACGATTGTTATCGTCGTCGGGAAATTGCGCGCTGGCGTCGGATGGCATTGTCTGCAGTGGTGATGATCTTTACGAACTGCATCTGCCTCTCCTTTCACATATCGCCGGGCGCAATTCAAATATCGCAAACGGTACCTTTTCCTCGGTAAGCGGTTGTTTTTCCGTCTCCGTTTTTGATGGTCGCTATATTACGCTAAAGTGCCCGCAGTACAAGCGACAAATTCAAATTTCTGAAAAGTTTTTTCATTACTTTGTGAATCATGATGCAAACAGGCTTCGTTCCTGCGAAAATACGCTCGATTACCAACCGGAGGGTTATTCCGCCCGAAACAATTTAGAAACGGAAAGGCGCTTTTATGCAAACTTACGAATCGGACGCCGCTATCGGCAACATCAAGATCCTTGCCGTCGACATGGACAAGACGCTGCTCACCGACGAGCGCGTGTTACCGCAGGGTCTTGATGAGCGCCTGGACAAGCTCGCCGACGCCGGCATTGTGTTCTGCCCCGCCAGCGGACGTCCCGCCCCCAAGCTCGAGGAGATGTTCGAGGGCATCAAAAACCGCCTTGCTTTTTGTCCCGACAACGGAGCCTGCGTGATCTATCGCGGCAACTATATCTATAAGAGCACTATCGATGTGGCGCTGTATCAGCAGGTCTTGAGCCGCGCCTCGGAGGATCCGCGCGCTGTCCCCGTGCTGTGCTGCTTTGACGAGTTTTACGTGCTTGCTCGCGACCATCAATACCACGACGAGCTCAGCGTTTACTACAACACGATCAACTACGTCGATACCTTTGAGGGCCTCGACGTCGACTCCAACAAGATCTCGATCTTCTTCCCCGCCTACGATGCCGAGCCCGCATTTCGCGAGGACTATAACCCCGCGTTCTCGGATCAGCTCTATGTCACCAATGCCGGCCGCGAGTGGATCGACTTTATGAACCTGGGTGTCGACAAGGGCGCCGGCGTCGCACATCTGTGCGAGCAGCTGGGCATTGATATTGCCGATGCCGCCGCCGTGGGCGATACCTACAACGACATCCCCATGTTGGAGCGCGTCGGGCATAGCTTTATCGTGGACAACGCCGAGGAGCATATGAACGCGCACGCCAAGTGGCGCATTCCGAGCAACAACGACGGGGGCGTACTGACGCTCATCGATGCCATCTTGGCGGCTCGTTAACGTTGCTCGCCAGGCCAGGTCCTAGGTTTACTTACTTGCCGCCGAGATGGCGTCTTGAGTGTCTAGAGACTTAGCTGAAATGATTTGAGCAGAGGGGAGCCCCTTGTTGGAAGGGGCTCCCCTCTGTTTTGGTTACTGTGGGACAAATTAATCAGTAGTGTTTGTCCCAAATCTTAAGTATGTGGGGGCTTGCGTCTTGGGCGAGCTTGCCTTACGGAGCGCTTTCCTATTTGGCGTCGGCCCAGGTTATGCCGGTGCTGGCTTCGGCGATTAACGGTACGCGGAGCTCCACCACATGCTCCATGACGTCGCGGACCATGGCGGTGAGGCGCTCGACTTCGTCGACGGGGCACTCAAAGTCCAGTTCGTCGTGTACCTGCAGAATCATGTGGGCAGCAAAGCCCTCTTCTTCCAGACGGCTGCTCACGCGGGCCATTGCGATCTTGATGATGTCGGCGGCGGTGCCCTGCATGGGGTGGTTCATGGCCGTGCGCTCGCCAAAACCGCGGAGCTGCGGATTTTTGGCCTTGAGCTCCGGAATATGGCGACGGCGGCCGTACATGGTCTCGGCGTAGCCCGTCTGCTTGGCACGTGCCACCACGTTGTCGAGGAACGTGCGCACGCCCGGGTATGCCTCGTAGTAGCGGTCGATCATGTCGCGTGCCTCGGCCATCGAGATATGCAGCGACTGCGACAGGCCGTAGGCCTGCTGGCCGTACACGATGCCAAAGTTCACGGCCTTGGCGCGGCTGCGCAAATCGGGCGTTACCTCGGACACCGGTACGCCAAACACGCGCGCGGCTGTCTCGGCATGGAAGTCCTCGCCCTCGTTAAAGGCACGCACCAGGTGCTCATCACCCGAGAGATGCGCCAACAGACGCAGCTCGATCTGCGAGTAGTCCACCGCTAAAAAGACGCTTCCCTCGCCTGCCGAAAACGCCGTCTTGACGGTACGGCCCAGCTCCGAGCGCGTCGGGATGTTCTGCAGGTTCGGGTCACTCGAGGAAAGACGACCCGTCGCCGTGATGGTTTGGTTGTACGTAGTGTGCACGCGACCGTCACCGCGACGCAGCGGGCCCAGTGTGTCCAGATAGGTGGACTTGATCTTGGACTTCTCACGCCAGTCCAAGATCAGACGCACGATTTCGTGGTCACGGGCAAGGTCGCTCAGTACCTTGGCGTTGGTCGAATAATAGCCGCGCTTGGTCTTTTTGAGGCCCTTGGTCGGAAGGCCCATCACGTCAAACAGCACGTGCGAGAGCTGCATGGGACTGCCGATGTTAAAGGCCTCGTCACCGGCCAGGTCGCGAATGCTCCGCTCGACCTCGGCAATCTGGGTCGCCAAACCCTCGGACAGACTATGCAGGCGATCGGGGTCCACGAGCATGCCCGCGCGCTCCATCTTGGCAAGCACCGGCACGAGCGGCATCTCGATGCCATCGAACACGTTGGCGGCGTTCTCGCGGGCCATGCGGTCGCGCAGCGGCGCCACGAGCGCCAGCGTCAGGGCCGCAGTGCGGGCAGCAGGCGCAGGAGCGTCCTCGCCAGCACCCTCCGCGCCGCGCGCCGCAGGCAGCGTCATCTGCAGATAGGTATCGGCCAGATACGCCTCATCAAACTCGGAGCGGTCGGAATCCAACAGATAGGCGGCGACCACAGTATCGAAGATGCGCGTGGAATCGACGGCCAGCGGATCCATGAGCTCGGGCTCAGAGGAATCGATGGGCGAAAGCTCGTGCAGCAGCGCCTTCATGTCCGGGCTCGCCACGCGGCCCTCCATAAACAGGCGCGCGAGCACGCCGGCGATCACGCCGTGGGCAACGTTGAAGCCATCGACCACGGCAGACGCACCGCCGTCGCCCTCCTCGAGCGCAAGCAACCCCTTGGACGTCGCCAGCCACAGCGTGCGCGTCAGGCCAAAAAGTGCGCCTTCCTCCTTGTCATCGTCCACCACAGCGGCAATCCACTCGCCCGCATCAATCGCGCGAGCGACCTCGGCGGCGGCAGCAGCAAGCGCCTCGGCATCGCCGGCGGCGGCACGCAAAACAGCAGGCATCTCGAACGTGCTGGCAGCGGCCGCAGCCCCGCCCTCGCCGCCAATCAGCGCCAAAAAACGGTTCTGCATGACCGTAATGCCGAGCGTGCCCAGCGCAGCGGACACCTCGTCGGCAGAAAACGCCGGGAAGGACGTCGCATCAAAGTCGAGCTCGACAGGCGCATCGGTACGAATGGTTGCGACCTTGCGGCTCAGCAGCGCGTCGTCGATATGCGCGCGCAGGTTCTCGCCCATCTTGCCCTTGACCTCGTCGGCATGTGCGATGACCTCGTCCAAGCTGCCGTACTGCGCGATGAGCGCGCTCGCCTTTTTGGGGCCGATGCCCGGCACGCCGGGAATGTTGTCGGAAGTATCGCCCTTCAGGCCGTAAAAATCGGGCACGAGCGCCGGTGTAATGCCGTGATACAGGTCGTCCACGCTCTCGGGCGTCATAATCGCCACGTCGGACAGGCCTTTGCGGGTCGAGACCACGTTGACGTGCTCGGTCACGAGCTGATACATGTCGCGGTCGCCGGTCACCAGCAGCATGTCGCAGCCGGCTTCCTCGCCCAGGCGCGCCATGGTGCCCAGGATATCGTCGCCTTCCCAGCCCTCGGACTGCAAAATCGGCACGTTGAGCGCAGCGAGCAGCTCCTTAATCATGGGGAACTGCGCGTGCAGGTCGGGGTCCATGGGCGGGCGCTGCGCCTTATACTGCGGCAGCATCTCCATGCGCACGCGCGGCTTGCCCTTATCAAACGCCACGACCACACCGTCGGGGTTAAAGGCGTCGATCATCTTGAGAAACATGTTCAGAAAGCCAAAGATCGCGTTGGTGGGGCGACCGTCCGGCGCGTTCATGGTGGGCGGCACGGCGTGGAAGGCGCGGTGCATGAGCGAGTTGCCGTCGATAACGGCAAAGGTGCGGCGCTTGTCAGACATATTGAATACCTCGCTTTGGGCTGGGCACGATTTGCTCCCACCAGTTTACACGCTCCCCGCCTCGCGGCCACCGCACATCAAGCTCCTCCGCCACCGCGCGCCCGCGCGTGATACGATGGCTCACGGTACATTAACCAGCACGATCGATCCGAAAGGAGCCTGCGCCATGGAGCGTCCCTGCGCATGGAAAAAGTACACGCCACAGCAGATCGAGGAGCTCGAGGAGCTTTGCCGCGGCTATAAGCAGTTTTTGAGCGAGAACAAGACCGAGCGCCTGTGCGTCAAGACCGGCATCAAGATGGCCGAGGAGGCGGGCTACGTCAACCTGGAGACCGTGATCGCCGAGGGCCGCGAGCTCAAGGCAGGCGACAAGGTGTACGCCGCCAACCACGGCAAGGACCTTATGCTCGTCAACCTTGGCACCGCCCCGCTCGAGCAGGGCTTTAACATCCTGGGCGCCCACGTGGACTCGCCGCGCTTGGACCTTAAGCAGAACCCCGCCTTCGAGGCCGGCGACATGGCCTACCTCGACACGCACTACTATGGCGGCGTCAAGAGCTACCACTGGGTCGCTTCCCCGCTCGCACTCGTAGGCGTCATCTGCAAAAAGGACGGCGCCACCGTCGACATCAACATCGGTGACAAGGCCGACGACCCGGTCTTTACCATCTCCGACCTGCTGATCCACCTCTCGAGCGAGCAGATGGCCAAGCCCGCCAAGGACGCCGTCGACGCCGAGATCCTCGACGTGATCGTGGGCGGCCGCCCCGTCAAGTTTGACGAGGACGACAAGGACGCCCCCAAGGAGCCCGTCAAGCAGATGTTCCTGGATATCCTCAAGGAGCAGTACGACGTCGAGGAGGAGGACTTCCTCTCCGCCGAGATCGAGGTCGTGCCCGCCGGCCCCGCCCGCGACATGGGTCTCGATCGCTCCATGATTTTGGGCTATGGCCACGATGACCGCGTCTGCGCCTACCCCTCCATGCTCGCTCAGATCAACGTGGCAGACGTCGAGCGCACGAGCATCACGCTCATCGTCGACAAGGAGGAGATCGGCTCCGTGGGCGCCACCGGCATGACGAGCCGCTTCTTCGAGAACACCGTCGCCGAGATCATGACGCTCGCCGGCGAGAGCAGCCCACTGGCCCTGCGCCGCGCACTCGCCCGCAGCCGCATGCTCTCCTCTGACGTGTCCGCTGGCTTTGACCCGGGCTATGCCGGTAAGTTCGAGACTAAGAATGCAGCTTTTATGGGTCGCGGCCTGTGCTTTAACAAGTACACGGGCAGCCGCGGCAAGGGCGGCTCCAACGATGCCGACGCCGAGTATGTGGCCCTCATCCGCGACATCATGGACGAGGCCGGCGTGGACTTCCAGACCTGCGAGCTCGGCCGCGTCAACGCGGGCGGCGGCGGCACCATCGCCTACATCATGGCCGAGTATGGCATGAACGTCATCGACTCCGGCGTTGCCGTCCTGTCCATGCACGCCCTGTGGGAGGTCGCCAACAAGGCCGATATCTACGAGGCCTATCGCGGCTACAAGGCCTTCATCGAGCGCGCCTAACCAGCCCTTCATCAGTTGCGGTGAAATACGGACTAAACTGGCCCATAAACGGCCCAAACAGACTGTATTCCACCGCAACTTCCTTTTTGGCAGAGGAGAGTCCATGCTGCAGATCATCATTTCGCCCGCCAAGCAGATGCGCGCGGCCCAAGATGCTTTTGAAGTCCTGGGCATTCCACCTTTTGCGCACGAGACGGCTCGCCTCCACTGCGCACTGCTAGATATCGAACGAAATGAAGGCAGCGGCGGCCTGCAAGCGCTATGGAACGTGAGTGACAAACTGCTGGGGCCTTGCCTCAACACCCTGCATGAGTTCGGGCCCATCCTGAAAAACGGCGATCTCGACAATCCCGAACTCGCCCGTCACCTCTCCCCTGCCGTCATGTCCTATCACGGCATTCAATACCAGAGTATGGCGCCCGAGGTGATGGATTCCGCGCAGCTCGCATGGCTACAAGACCATCTATGGATCCTCTCCGGCCTCTACGGGTGCGTTCGTCCCTTTCATGCCGTCGAACCGTATCGGCTGGAGATGGGCGCGAAGCTCGCCGTTGACGATGCCCGAGACCTCTACGCGTTTTGGAGCGACAAGCTCGCGCGGGCTATCGCCCCGGCGGACTCAAACACCACGATCGTCAACCTCGCCAGCGTAGAGTATGCCAAAGCCGTTCTGCCCCACCTCGCGGGCGACGCCACGGCCGTCACATGCCTCTTTGGCGAGGGTATCCGCAACGGGAAGCCCATCCAACAGTCGACCGCCAGCAAAAAGGCGCGCGGCTCCATGGTGCGGTGGATGGCAGAAAACAAGCTCGAGGATGTAAGCGGGCTCACCGCGTTCGACGTTGGTTATCGTCACTTTCCCGAGCTTTCAAATAAAAACACTTTGGTCTTCCTGAACGAACAGGCCTTGTAGGACCACCGCTACTTTGAATGTGCTACCTAGGCACGGCGTCTATTCCGCCAAGCCGTCGGCTTTGGCAATTTCATTTGTCGAGCCGTCCTGATAGGCAATCTTGACGTGCTCCACCTCGGACACTTTGACGCCCGACGGGGGCTCCAGGCGCCATTCCGTCAGCGCGATATCCATCGTCGTGGGAACGTCTCCTTGATTTTTGAGCTCGACCAACAGCGTCTTAAGCGCCGCATCGAAGGTCACGCGCTCGATCTCTTCACCAGGAATGGAACCACCGCTCAGCTGCAGCTGGACAAATCCATCGTACGGATACCAATAGTCGCCCGGAACGGCGAGCGTATTGGCATTACCGCCAGTACTCCTCACCGTCATAATCGGTAGGCTATCATCAACCTCGAACTCCCATGCAGCGCCGCCGCGACCACCAAACGTCCAGATACAAAAGGCAATCACCAGCACGGCAAGCACCGCAAAACCAATCGCGACAAGGCCATGGTGCGCACGGCTTTCCTCGGCCGATACATCCCATTGCGTCTCTCGATATAGATGCTTGTCTTCCATGTTCGCCTCCCCGCAAGCACGCTCGTTGGCCCAATCGTACCCATTCAGGCTATACTTGAGCCCATGACATAACGGGGGGCTTGCAGGACAAGACGGCAGGCTGAGATTGGGCGCGCCCGCCCTGACCCGCAAACCTGATATGGGTAATGCCAACGAAGGGAGCCGTGCCAATGAGCACACAGACCGAGCCCAAGCTCGTCACGCAAATCGACTTCGCCCGCGCCGGGCAGATCACGCCGCAGATGAAGGAGGTTGCCGAGCGCGAGCATCGCGACCCCGAGTACATCCGCGAGCGCGTGGCCGACGGCCGCATCGCCATCCCCGCCAACATCGTGCATATCAAAAAAGGCATGCGCGCCTTTGGCGTCGGTGAGGGCCTGTCCACCAAGGTCAACGTCAACCTGGGCATCTCGGGCGATAAGGCCGATGCCGCCGAGGAGTGGAAGAAGGTCAAGATCGCCGAGGACTTTGGCGCCGACGCCATTATGGACCTCTCCAACTCGGGCAAGACGCGCCAGTTCCGCCAGCAGCTCATCGACGAGACACCGCTCATGGTGGGCACGGTGCCGATGTACGATGCCATCGGCTACATGGAAAAGCCGCTGGTCAAGCTGACCAAGGACGATCTGCTCGAGGTCGTGCGCGCGCATGCCGAGGACGGCGTGGACTTTATGACCATCCACTGCGGCATCAACAAGTCGGTCATCAAGACCTTTAAGGAGACTGGCCGCCTCATGAACATCGTCAGCCGCGGCGGCTCGCTGCTGTTTGGTTGGATGGAGGTCACCGGTAACGAGAACCCCTTCTACGAGTTCTACGACGAGGTGCTCGAGATCTGCCACGAGTACGACGTGACGATTTCGCTCGGCGACTCCTGCCGCCCGGGCTGTCTCTACGACTCCAACGACGCAACCGAGACCGCCGAGATGATCGAGCTGGGCAAGCTGTGCAAGCGCGCCTGGGCCGCCGGCGTCCAGGTCATGGTCGAGGGTCCGGGTCACATGGCGCTCGACGAGATCGCCGCCAACATGAAGCTGCAGAAGCGCCTGTGCCACAACGCCCCGTTCTATGTGCTGGGGCCGCTGGTGACCGATATCGGCGTGGGCTACGACCACATCACCGCCGCCATCGGTGGCGCCATCTCCGCCAGCTCCGGCGCCGACTTCCTGTGCTACGTGACGCCGGCCGAGCACCTGTGCCTGCCCAACGCCCAGGATGTGCTCGATGGCCTCATGGCCACCAAGATTGCCGCACACGCCGCCGACATCGCCAAGAAGGTACCGCACGCCCGTGACATGGACGACAGGATGGGTCAGGCACGCCGCAAGCTCGACTGGGACGCCATGTGGAAGTGCGCCCTCGACCCGGTCACCGGCAAGAAGCGCTACGAGGAATCCCCCGCCGCCACCGAGGGCACCTGCACCATGTGCGGCAAGATGTGCGCCGTTCGCACTGTCAACAAGGTGTTCGAAGGCACGACGATCGACCTCGGCATGGAGGACTAACTCGTCGCCACGATTGCTTTTGGAAGCACCGCGACGTCGACCGTTGTTGACGTGTGAACATTTTCTTGCATTTGCGTAAAGATTGCACCGCCCGCCCGGGTTCGACATAGAGTCGGCCCGGGCATCTTTATAATGCTAGCTTAAAGACCCATTTGATTCCGACCGAACAAGGGAGCGAACATGGATCGCAGCAAGGTACCTGCCGTCCTGTCCATCGCAGGATCCGATTCCAGCGGTGGCGCCGGCATTCAGGCCGACATCAAGACCATTACGGCGCACCGTCTGTATGCCGAGACGGCCATAACCGCCATCACGGCGCAAAACACCCTGGGCATCACCGCCGTGCAGAATATCTCGCCAGATATCGTCGCCGCGCAGATCGACGCCGTCTTTGACGACATCCGCCCGAGCGCCGTCAAGATCGGCATGGTTTCTTCTGTCGAGATTATCGAAGTCATCGCCGACCGCTTGAGCGCCTGGAACGCAACGAACGTGGTCGTGGACCCCGTCATGGTAGCCACCTCGGGCGCTCGACTCATTGCCGAGGACGCGGCCGAGGCGCTCACGCGTCGCCTGTTCCCGTTGGCGACCGTCATCACACCCAATATCCCCGAGGCCATGGCACTGCTCGACTACGAGGTCGATTCCGAGCGCACGCAGCAAAATGCCGCCATGCTCCTCACCCGCCGCTTTGGATGCGCGTCTTTGGTTAAAGGCGGACATCTTGTCAACGAGGCCAACGACGTGCTGGCGGAGCCCGCGCCGCTCGATGACGAGGGCAACCACCTGGGCGATCCGCTCACCACATGGTTCCGTCACAAGCGCATCGAGACCGGCAACACGCATGGCACCGGCTGCACGCTCTCGTCCGCTATCGCCTGCGCGCTGGCCCAGGGCATGGATCTTGCCGACGCCGTCAACGCCGGCAAGGCCTACCTAACGGGCGCCCTCGCCGCCGGCTTTGACATGGGCAAAGGTTCCGGCCCCGTCAACCACATGTGGAATTACTAGCCCTGCAGCAAAACCACCACAAAGGGGACAGGCACCTTTGTGGTGGTTTTTCTTTTAACACTTAATCATCTGCGAGTTGGATGCCGAGCAAGCCCGAAAGTGCGAGCGCTTGTTCGGCATTGACTGTCAGGCCACGCAACTCACGGTAGTCACCCGAAACAACGGGAGCCTCAAACGTGCAGCGCGATACATCAACACCACATAGCGGTGTCTTGAACACATCAACTCGCGTCAGGTCGCAGCTATCCAGGCGCAGCTGCCCCAACTTGGCCCCCTGGAGCGCCGCCTCGGTCAGGCGCACATCGCACGCCGTGATGGGGCCAATGCGTCCCTCCGAAAGGTTCGCGTAGCTCAGGTCGCATGATGCAAACGAAACGTTCGACAGGCGCGCCTTGACCAAGTTGAGCCCCGGCGCCGAGCAATCAACAAAGTCGCATCGGTTGAGCCAGCAGCCTTCCATATTGCAGCGGATAAAGCGACAACCGCGAAATACGACGTCACGAAACGTCGAACCACTCCAATCGACGCCATCGAATACGCAGGAGCGGAACACGATGCCGTCAAAGGTCGCACCGTTCGCCACGTCATAGGCGAGCTCCAGCTCCTCAAAAGCGGTATTTGAGACAAGCTCATCCCCCTCGGCAAACAGGTCAATGAGCTCATCCATGCCCATGTGGCAGCCAAGCCGCTCGTTTACCCGGGCAAAACCACCACAAAAGTGCCTGTCCCCTTTGTGGTGGTTTGGGGCTGCGCTACTCACCGAGCATCTCTTGGAGCTTGGCTGCCACGGCATGTCCCAAGCTCTCGTGGCTTTCGGGCATCATATGCAGATAGTCGATATCGCCCGGCTCGGCAAAGTCGGCGGCATTCAAAAAGTCGCAGCCAAACTGCTCGGCTACGTGCGCGTAGTACTCGGCAAAATGCTCCGAGGCCTCGACGGAATGCTCGTCAAAATCGGTCATATACACATCGGCGATTTGCGGCTTGATCTTGATGGGAGCCATCAGCAGAATGCGCGGACAAGGCGCAGCGTCGGTCCACGAAAACGCGCGGACGGCGCGAATCAGCGCCATGGCGCCACGGGCTATATCGGAAGCCGTCACGTTAAAGACCGTCTTGCAGTCGTTGGTGCCCAGCATGATCACAATGGCGTCCAGCGGCTTATGGGCCTCGAGCAGCATCGGAAGCACGCGAATGCCGTTGAGGTTAGTGTCCAGGTGGCACATATCGTCGCGCACCGTCGTGCGGCCGTTGAGCCCCTCCTCGATCACATGCCAGCCCTCGCCCAGGTCACGCTGCGCCACGCCGCACCAGCGCACATCCTGCGCATAGCGCACCGCGGTGCCGTCGCGCATACCAGCCGGATCGTAACCATAGGTGTTGCTGTCGCCAAAGCATAGAACGTTTTTCATCGTAAGCTCCCCACTCAATAAAAAGCCGACGGGAGCAGCCCACGTCGGCTCGGCATGTCGCATCACGCGCACAGTTTACAAGTATTTGCGCCAGTCGTCGTCATCCTCATCGTCCTCGGCAGCGGCCCGAGCCTGCTCGGCGGCACGGGCGGCCGCAGCGCGGGCGGCAACCTGGGCATAGGACTCCTCGTTGCGCTCGGGGAAGTTTGCCAACACGTGCTCGAACTTGGCGAAGTCCTCGTCCCAGCGCGTAGAGGGCACAGCAAAGAAGACCTGCTTGACCTTGAAGTCGCCCGATGCGAGCTCCTTGCGGAAGAGCTCAGCCACGGCCTCGGCGTCAAAGCCGTTGTTGTCGCAGCCCCATGCGCCCAGCACGAGCTTCTCGCGACCCAACTCGTCGCAGATGGCGAGTACAAAGCGGATACGGTCGCGCAGGGCATCCAGCAGAGCATCGTCGCTCACGCGATACTCCTGGCGGGCGCGCTTAACGTTGGGCGCGGCGGCAACGATCACGTCGGCATACGCATGCACATGGTTGCGGTCGAAGCGCACCGCGGGCACCACCAGCGCGCGGCTGCGGTACAGCTCACAGTTGATGTTGCGGCGACGGTTCTCGCCGTACCACTTACGCTGCTTATCGAGGACATTGTACAGATACGAATCGGCACAGAGCGCGGCCTCCTGGCCCAGATAGCCCTGGATGTAACCGCCGCCCGGATTGGTAAACGAGGCAAAGGCAAGCACGGCCATATCGCAGAACTGCGCATAGCCGCGGCCGTTATCCAGAATGGCCTGCGTGGCGGAGGCATCAAGCACGGTGACCTCGGGCAGGGTCGGAGCGGGCTCCTCGGCAGGCGCGGGCTCGGTCTCTGCGGGCTCCTCGGCAGACGCAGACTCGTCCGTGACCTCGGTCTCGACGGGCGCGACCTCGGTGGCCTCGACCTCGGCAGCGTCAGCCTCCACAACCCCGGCAACCTGCTCCTCGGCAGCCGCCTGGGCCTTGGCCTTCATCGCCGCGACAAAACCGGCAGGCATACCGTCGAATTCGCGCACGCCGGCAAGCGAGCGCTCGATATCCTTGGCACACGCCTCGGACACAGTTGCCACGTGACGCTCGGCGGCCTTGGCACGGGCCTCGCGCTTGGGGTTGGGCTGCCCTGCGCGGCCGGTCCTGCGGTTACGGTTCCTGTTGTCGACGTCTGCCATAAGTGGTCACCTTTCCTGTCGCTGCCGTTATCGGCTTTTCCCATCCATGATACCCCGCCGCGTACAAAAAAGACGGCCCCGAAGGACCGCCTTTCGCATTGATTTACGCGCGCGGCAAGCACCGCTGCAACTCGCCGCTAGTCGCGACGACCAAGGATATTCAGGATGCGCAGGAACACGTTGATGATATCCACGAACAGGTTGGACGCCATGAGCACGGCGTTGGGCAGCGTGGGCGGCACCGTCGTGGCCACATAGGTGTCATAGCCAATAAAACCGGCGAACACCACGATTACGATCAGGTCGGTAATAGACTGCGAAACACCCATAAACATCAGCACGATCTCGACCAAAATGGTGGCAAGCAGAATACCAAATCCGATGCCATACACACGCTGGAAGAACTTGGGGAAGGTCACGCCCAGCGCGCCAAAGACAAAGGTAATGGCGGCGGTGGCGATAAAGGCGGTGTTGATGGTGGGCAGGTCGTAGTTGGCAAGGCCAAACGACGCGGTCAGGCCAAAGGTGCTCGCAAAGATCACGTAACCCGTAAGCGACAGGCCCACAGACTGCTTGCCCGCGGCAGCCGACATCATGACAATGCCGACGATGGTCAAAATAAACGAGCCAAAGACCAGCGGCAAAGCGGCGCCACTCATCATCATGCGGGCAAACGCCATGGTGCTCGTAAAGTAGGCGCCGGCACCCATGGCGCAAAAGCCCAAAAAGATCAGGGCGGACATGACAAGGTTGTACGCACGCGGCGACATCTCCTTGGCACGGCTTGCACCGGTCTCGATGGGGCCGTTCTGATAGCCCTGGATATCATTCATGCTTTCGTCCTTTCAGATAGCGCCGCGACAGCAGCGCCTTAAGCGACAAGATTTCTGCCATTGTACCCAAATGCCACACGTTTTACCTGCGGCGCCCACCCTCGAGCGTGCAGTCAAACGCCCAGACCCACCAACGCATCACGTGGGTCTGCAAGCCGTCCGGCCGTTCGCGCGCCTGGTCCTCCAGATACAACTCGGTCGCATGACCGCCAAAACGAACCTTATAGGTTGCCGTACGAATGCCGTGAACCGCCAGGCCAAACCCAGTGGTCGAGACAATCTCGTCAATCGTAAAGCAGCGACCGTCAACCCAGCAGACGGTGACCGGCACGACTTGTCCGCCCGCGAGGATGCGAGCCACGACGTCCACATACTGCTTGTGCACGCGCCGAGTTTTGCCATCTGTCTGTCGATATTCCATGCCCCTATTATCGAACGCATGTTTGCATATTGTAAAGCGAACAGGCTGTGGTTTTGGCGTGTCGGACCGCATGCGCATGTCCGCACGACGTGTTAGCAAAAAGAACACCGGAGGTCAACAGGGCTAATATTCAATTTTAGTACCCAAAAATTCACTTCTCCCATCAGAACTCGGTAAAGAAACCCGCAGGAGGTGATACGATTTATCATGTTTTTGTAACGTTTCTGCAAACTTCGAGAAAGCCCATATATGGACGTAACGTTCTCAACCTTCCTCGGCCAACTTGTGTCGAACCCAGTCCTTGCCGTCACCGTGATTCTCGCGCTCGGCGCCATCTTCGTCAACGGATGGACCGACGCGCCCAACGCCATCGCGACCTGCGTCACTACGCGTTGCATGCCCGCCCGCGCTGCCATTCTCATGAGCGCCGCATTCAACTTCCTCGGTGTGCTCATCATGACGCACTTTAACGCGAGCGTCGCCAACACCATCTCACATATCGTCGACTTTGGCGGAAATAGCACCATGGCGCTCGCCTGCCTGTGCGCGGCGCTGTTCTCCATCGTCGTCTACGGCGCCACAGCGTCGCGTTTTGGCATCCCCACTTCGCAAAGCCACAGCCTTATCGCCGGCTTGACCGGCGCCGCTATCGCCCTCGGCGGCGCGAGCAGCGTCAACGTCCACGAGTGGATGAAGGTCATCTACGGCCTGGCGCTCTCCATCGGCCTGGGCTTTGTCATGGGCTGGGTCCTGTGCAAGCTCGTCTCGATTCTTTTTGCCGCCGCCAACAGGCGACGTGCCAACGTCTTCTTTAAATACGCTCAGATCGCGAGTGCCGCGGCCATGAGCTTTATGCACGGCGCGCAGGATGGACAGAAGTTCATCGGCGTGCTCTTTTTAGGCGTGGCCTTCGCCAACGGCCAGACGAGCGTCGGCGATGCCGGCATCCCCATCTGGATTATGCTGCTGTGCTCGGCCACTATGGGTATCGGCACCAGCGTGGGCGGCGAGCGCATCATCAAGTCCGTCGGCCAGAGCATGGTTAAGCTCGAGAAGTATCAGGGTTTCTCTGCCGACCTCGCGGGCGCCGCGAACCTGCTACTTGCCACCCTTACCGGCATCCCCGTGTCATCCACGCACATCAAAACCTGCGCCATCATGGGCGTCGGCGCCGTCAAGCGCCTCTCAGCCATCAACTTCGGCGTCGTCAAGGACATGATGTTCACCTGGTTCTTCACCTTCCCCGCTTGCGGACTCATCAGCTTTTTCATGGCCAAGCTGTTCATGATGTTCCTCTAGTCAAACCGAGTGTCCATCCGGACCGCAACACTTCGCCCACCCGTCTTCGCCTCGAAAGGACCCACCCATGGCAAAGAAACCCAATTCGTTCTACTTTGACAACTACGTCGCCTGCGCCGACCTCGCCGTCCAGGCCGCCGAGCTGCTTACCCAGATTTTTGAGAACTTCGATCCCGCGAAGATTCACGATATGCTCGAGGAGATGCATGCCATTGAGCATGCGGCAGACAAGAAGCACCACGAGCTTGAAGACGCCCTGCTCACCGCCTTTATCACCCCGCTCGAGCGCGAGGATCTGAATTTGATGAGCTGCTCACTCGACACCGTGCTCGACCGCATCGAGGGCGTCGTGCAGCGCGTCTACTTCACCAACATTCAGAGCATCCATCCCGACGCCATCGTCATCGCCCACAAGGTGACCGACGCTTGCCGCGCCATGAAGGACCTGATGGTCGAGCTGCCCAACTACCGCAAGTCCAAAACGCTGCGCGAACTGGTCATCCAGATCAACACCATCGAGTCCGAGGCCGACGAGCTCTACATCAACGCCATGCGCAACCTGCACGTCAACGGCAAGGACCCGCTCGAGGTCATCGCCTGGCGTGACGTATATGCCTTCCTGGAATACTGCGCCGACTGCTGTGAGAATGTGGCCGATGTCGTGGATTCGATCGTCATGAAGAACAGTTAATTGGGGGTACGTGTCCCGGCGGCGAAGGGCCGGCCACGGTTTGCTTTCTCACTCCGGCTGCTTTGCAGAGTCGTTCGAAAGCGGTTAATTAGTGGTACCCGCCCCACCGGCGAAGGCCCGGCACCTATTTGCTTTCTCACTCCGGCTGCGTAGCAGAGTCGTTCGAAAGTAAATAGGTGTCGGGCCTTCGCCTTGCGTACCACCATTGGGAACCTCGGCTGATAGTTTGGATGCGATGGGGCTTTGGCTGATGCGGCCTTTTATGCCCGAATGGGTACTTTGGGGCTGTGTTGGGCGTTTGGCTGGATGGTGCTTTGGGTACCCTTTGGTTTACTTTGGATTGATTCGCTGACTTTGGAGGGTTTGGTTATGGGGTATTTGGATCTGGCTCGGGGTCGTTATTCTTGTCGTGAGTTTGAGACTCGGGCTGTGGAGCAGTCGGTGGTGGATGCTGTTGTTGAAGCTGGGCGGATTGCTCCTTCTGCTTGTAATAATCATCCTTCTCGTGTAATGGTGCTGGATACGCCCGAGCTGTTGGAGAAGGCTGCTGCTTGTCAGCCTCGGTTTGCTCGTGATGGGTCTATCTTTGGGGCTCCGCTTGTCTTCCTCATTTGCAGCGTTACCGATGATGCTTGGGTGCGCCCGTATGATCAGATGAATTCCAGTGAAATCGATACCTCCATCGTGTGTGATCAGATGATGATGGAGGCCACCGAGCAGGGCCTGGGAACGTGCTGGGTGTGCCATTTTAAACCCGAGGTGGCCCGTGAGCAGTTCGACCTGCCCGAGGGTGTCTATCCCTATCACATGCTCGTCTGTGGCTATCCTGCCGACCATATCGCCGACCCCGAGCATCGAGAGGCCCGCACCATTCCCCTCTCCGACTTCCTCCTCAAGTAGATTTTTGGGACATGCCGCAAAACCTACCCTTGACCGCTCACCCGTTCACCGAGTTCTGCGCCACTATGTGCAGGGCTCGGTTTTTTATGTTGCGCACCCCTGCACACCCTGCACAGTCATAAAAAAGGACCCGCAAGCTGCGGGTCCTTTCTAGGCACTAAATTGTAGGCCGAATGTTAGTCCAGGTCGTCGGCAGCGAAGTTGTCGATCGGGGCGAAGGGATCGGCCACGGGGACAACCGGATCGGCGACAGGCAGCGGCTCGGCGGGAACAGTCACCGCAGGAGAAGCGGCAGAACCAACCGGCGTGGAGGCCATGAGGTCGGCCGGGAAGGAGTTCTGGGCGTCGTCCATAAAGTGCTGGATGAGCTTGAGGTACTCGGCCTTGAACTCCTCGCGGGAAGCCTTCAGACGATCGATTTCCTCGAGCTCGGCCTGCTTCTCGGTCAGAGCCTGGCGGATAACCTCGCGGGCCTTGGCGTCAGCCTCGTTGCGGATACGCTCAGCGTTCTCATTGGCATCGTTGACGATGGTCTCAGCGGTCTGCTGAGCAGCGATCAGGGCAGCGGAAATCTGGCGCTCCTGAGCGGAGAAGTCAGGGGCGGGAGCGGCCACGGGGGCGGCAGGGGCGGCCTGGGCGGCGGTATCCTGAGCCTGGGCAAGCTGAGCCTGTGCATCGGCAAGCTGCTGCTCAGTAGCAGTCAGACGGCCCTTAAGGTCGACGATCTTAGCGAGCATAGCGTCAACCTCGGAAGACAGCGTCTCCAAGAAGACGTCGACCTCGGCAGGATCGTAGCCACGCTTGGCCTCAGAGAAAGTCTGAGCCTGGATGTCTGCAGGGGTAATAGCCATAACAAGTCTCCTTTTTCATCGCCTCGGCGCTACACGCCCGACGTAAGTTACTAAGTCAGTTCTATACGAGTATACCTATAAGAAGCTGCAGAACCAGTCTCTGCACCAACTGCAACGCAATAATCGCAACGACCGGCGAAAAATCAACGCCGCCCATCGGCGGGATAAACCGACGAAAGAGGTTGAGCCACGGGCCGCAGACGCTATCGAGCACTGCAGCGATATCCTGCAGCAGGCCGCCCTGCTTCATGGGAATCCACGTCATAAAGCAATAGACCACGATGAGCGTGGAGTAGAAGTTGAACAGCGTGTTGACCAGCTGGACAATGGTGTAGATGTTGATGAGAATCTCCTCGTCTTGGGTTTACTTAAGGTAGCCGTCGGCACGAAGCTTCTTGAGGTCCGAATCCTTGACCTCGCAGCCGGCGGGCAGCACCATGAACACGCGATCGCCCACTTCTTTGACCGTAGCGCCCAGGCCACAGGCAAAGCCATAGCTAAAGTCCAGGACACGCTTGGCGACCTCGGTGCGAACGCCGACAAAAATCAGCGCGACGGGCTGTTTGGTACGCACACGACGGACAACGGTCTCAACGTCATCATAGCTCTCGGGACGCAGGACATAGGCAGGCAGCTGCGGCGTGGCGTTGATGATGTTGCTCGCATAGGCCGAGGCGTCGCTCGGCGCAGGGGCGGGCGCAGGCGCCGCGGCGCGAGCACGGGCGCTCTCGGCATAGCTCGACGGCGTGTCGTAGGCGCCGGGACGATAGCCACCGGTGACCGTATCCTGAGAACGCGACGGCGGATTGTACGTCGTTGCATGACGCGAGTCATCGCCGACCAGCTGACCGGAGCGCGTATACACGGCAACCGACTCAGCTTCACCGCGGCGCGTCTGGCCCAGCAGGCCGTTGCTCGGCTCGTCCTGGGTATAGAAGCCCTCGCCCGAAGCACCACTGTAGCCGCCGCCCTGATAGCCGTCGTCGTAGCCGTCATCGTAGCCGTAGTCGTCATCCTGGCTATAGCCCTGGTCGTAACCCTGCTGGCCGCCCAGGTGCATCTTATTTTTAATCTCGTCAAGGAAGCCCATGGTTGTGTCCTCTCACGGTTTAGTGCAGGCGCTCTGTAAACCAGTGCGCACTTCAGAGCCCTATTTTACTGCAAACTCCGGGCTAAATACTACCCTGCCCAGGCGAACGAGCGTAGAGCCCTCCTCAAGGGCAGGCTCAAAGTCCTCGCTCATGCCGCAGGAAAGCTCAGGCAGGTTCAAATCGGGATGCGCTGCCTCCAGCTCATCCCTCAGCTCACGAAGCCCCGCAAAGGTGCGGCGTGCCACATCCTTATTCCCCCGGGGCGCCATAGTCATAAGCCCCTGCACGCAAATTCCCTCAAGCTCTGCAAGCTCACCCGCGGCGGCGCGAATCTCATCGGGCGAAAAACCGCCCTTGGACTCCTCGCCGCTCACGTTGACCTCAATCAGCACCTGCTGGGGAGCAACCAGCTCGCCCGCTTCGATCTTACGAGTCGCACGGCTCGAGATAGCCTGCGCCAGATGAAGCGACCCCACCGAATGGATTAGCTCGGCTGAGCCCAGCACCGCATTGATCTTATTGGTCTGCAGGTTGCCGATCATATCGAAACGCACCTCGGGCAGCTCCGGATGCTCCGCCAGACCCGTAAGCTTGCGGACGAGCTCTTGCGGGCGGTTCTCGGCAAAATGGCGATACCCCGCCCGAATGGCCGCGATGGTCTCGTCAACGCCGACGGTCTTGGACACGGCAATCAAACGCGCGGCATCGTGGGGCCTCCCAGCGCGATCGAGCGCGGCATAAAAGCGCTCAAGTATCTGCTCGCGGCGAGCGCGCATCAAGTCGAAATAGTTATCCATGGCAAATCGCCTCCGCAGACAGCACAACAAGTAGTCCCATGCTAACGCAAGAGCGCGGCCCCGCATCCGCAAGGCCGCGCTCCCTCAGGTATTTACAATCTCTCAACGAGCGGAGCTACCCTACTCCTCGTCGTCCTCGCCATCGTCTTCATCCTCAAGATGATCCAGCAGGTAGCGCAGGCCCTCGCTAACCTCGTTAGCAGGCACCTTGGCAACATAGCGAGCATCGACGGCGGGCCTCATGATAACACCCTCGCCCGAGGGCACGCGCATGCTCTCGAGCTCATCCTCATCAGTGCGGGCGATATCGCCGGCGTTCATACGCTGACCAGTCAACAGGAAGGTCAGACGGCAAGCGGCATCGATGGAAATCGAAGCGATGCGATCGAGGTAGCGTGAAACCATGATGGCGCGACGCAGGTCGTCATAGTTGCTGTCGTCGTCCATAAAGTCGCCCGTATCCATACGGTTAAAGGTGCGGAAGAACTTCTCGTAGGCAGCGTGCACTGGCTCGTCCTCGACGGCCAGGTTGCAGATGATGGACATGTCATTGGTGACGAGCGCAGAAAGCGAAGAGCCCAGCACCTGGTAGACGGCCTCAGCCTCGGCCTCGACCGTGCCGACAAGCTCCTTGGGCAGCGAGATGTCGGCCTTGATCATATGACGCGTGGCGCGGCAAATCTGACGGACCTTATCGGTCATGCGCTGCAGGTTAAAGTCAACATAGATAATCGTCTGAAGCAGGCGGAAGTCGGAGGCGACCGGTGACTGCGTGGCAATCAGGTTGTAGCAGACGGCCTCCAGGTTGGCGCAGCGTGCGTCAATCGAAAGCGTGCGCTTCTTGGTCTTGGTGGCGAGCTTGCGGTCGTCGGTCACATAGGCCTTTACGGCATCGTGGAGGGCCAGATCGACGGCCTCATAGATGCTCAGCATCTCGTGACGGGCCTCGATGAGCTGACGGGAAAACAGTTTGCGCATGGTTCACTCCAATCAGTTGGGTGCGGTCATGCCGCCCGCACAGTGAATACGCACCGGACCAGGTCCGATCGGCTTGGGACTAGTCGCACCGATCAGCCAAAGCGGCCGGTGATATAGTCTTCCGTACGCGAGTCCACCGGGCTGGTGAAGATCGCGTCGGTTTGACCATACTCGATGAGCGTGGCGGGCTCGCCGGCAACTTCCTGCAAGAAGAATGCGGTGTAGTCGCTGATACGAGCTGCCTGCTGCATAGAATGCGTGACGATGATAATCGTCATCTCGGGCGCCAGCTCGGCCATCAGATCCTCGACCTTAGAGACGGACGTGGGGTCGATGGCGGAGCAGGGCTCGTCCATCAGAAGGACATCGGGTTGCACCGCAAGCACGCGGGCGATGCACAGACGCTGCTGCTGACCGCCCGAGAGCGCCAAACCATCCTTGTTGAGCTGATTGGATACCTCTTTCCAGAGGTTGGCGCGCTTGAGCGATTCTTCCACGATGTCATCGAGGTCGCTTTTGCTAGTCACGCCCTGCAGACGAGGGCCAAAGGCGACATTCTCGTAGATGGATTTGGGAAACGGGTTGGGCTGCTGAAAGATCATGCCCACGCGACGACGGAGGTCGACCGGGTCGACACCCTCGGCATAGATATCATTGCCGTCGAGCGTCATGGTACCCTCGACGCGGGTACCCTCGATAAGGTCATTCATACGGTTGATGCAACGCAAAAACGTTGACTTGCCGCAGCCTGAAGGGCCAATGAAGGCGGTGATGGCGTTTTTTGCGATGTTGAGGTCGAGCCCCGTCAGCGCATGAAAGTCACCGTACCAAAAGTTGAAATCCTTGGCCGTGATGGCTGCTTGCTCCGGCGTGGGAGCGGACTGATAGACGGACATGGGACTCCTTAATTAGCGGCGTTTGCGCGACAGGTAGCGCGCAAACAGGTTGAAGGCCAGAATAATCGCCATCAGCAAAAGCGCGGTGCCGTAGGCCGCGTTCATGTTGATGCCGTCGTTGGCAAGCAGGTACAGGTGAACCGTCATGGGGCGGCCGGAATCGAGCGGCGAAATAGGTAGATTGATGGCCTGGCCCATGGTGTAGAGCACCACGGCGGTCTCGCCGATGGCGCGGCCGATGGCAAGGACGATGCCGGTGGCAATGCGACCAAAGGCCGAAGGAAGTACGATCTTGGAGACGACCTGCCACTTGGTGGCGCCCAAGCCGTACGCGCCCCAACGGATATAGCGCGGAACGGCGCGAATGGCCTCTTCGGTGGTGCGCATGACGATAGGCAGCATCAGAAGCGCCAGCGCCAGAGCGGCAGAGACCATCGAAAGGCCCAGGCCCATGGCCTCGACAAACAAGGCGTAGCCAAACAGGCCCATAACGATGGAGGGCACCGACGCCAAAGCGTCAGCAGCGTAGCGTATGAGCTCGACGACCTTGCCCTGCTTGGCGTACTCGGCCAGATAGACGGCTGCCAGCACAGCGATCGGCGTGCAGATAAGCATGGCGAGCGCCGTCACGTAGACGGTCGAGACGATCGTGGGCCAAATGCCGCCCTCGGCGTTGACGCCCTGGGGCCAACCGAAGATAAAGTCGAACGAGATATGCGGCAGACCGTTAATGACCACGTAGGCGATGATAGCGACCAGCACCAGCGTGGTGATGTATGCTGCGGCACGGAACACGCCAAGCATGATCTTATTGGACAGGTCTTTGTTGATGCGGCCCTTCTTGCCGTGGGAAAGGGCACGCTTGATGCGCTCGCGCGACGAGGTCGCATCGACCGTCGTGTCAACGGAATCGGACATAGCCTACCCCCTCTTCTTCTTGGAAATCAGACGGACGATGCCCACCAGCGCGGCGGAGATGATAAACAGGACCACACCCATGCCGAACAGCGCCGAGCGGTGCAGACCCGAGGAATAGCTCATGTCGAGCGCGATCTGGCTCGTGAGCGTCGAGATGGGGCTCGCAATGCTGTCGGGAATAACCGGAGCGTTACCCACGACCATGAGCACGGCCATGGTCTCACCGATGGCACGGCCCATACCCAGCACGATGGCATCCACGATACCCAGCTTGGCGGCAGGTAGCACGACCTTATAGATGGTCTGCCACTTGGTGGCGCCCATGGCATACGATGCCTCGCGAATGCCCATGGGAATGGAATTGAGAGCATCGATGGTGAGCGTGGTGATGGTAGGGACGATCATGATAGCAAGCACGAACCACGCCGTCAGCGCACCAAAACCAAGACCGCCGGTCAGTTGCGCGATAAACGGACGGATGATAATCATGCCAAAGAAACCGTAGATGATGGAGGGAATGCCCGCCAGCAGGTCGACGGCGGGGCTGATGAGTTTGCGCACGCGCTTGCTGGCGATCTCGACCAGATACACGGCCGTACCCACACCTAGCGGCACACCCATGGCGAGCGCACCGACAGTCACCAGACCCGAGCCGGCCAGCAGCGACATAATGCCGTAGTGGCCCTCGGAGGGCGCCCACGTAAAGCTGAAGAAGTCCGCCAGACCGATGTCGGTAAAGACGGGCAGCGCCGAGTACGTGGTAAAGACAAAAATCAGGATGACGGTAACGACCGCCAAGAACGCGCAGGCAAAGAAGATCCACTGCAGCGCCTTCTCCTTGATATAGGTACTGCGCGATACGAGCGCCAGCTCGCGCTTCTTGGGCGCCTGAACATTCTGCTCAGTCTGGGAGTTTTCCTGTGCTTCCATGCTACTCACTCCCCTTCTCGTCGTTGGTGACGGGGATAAAGCCCGCCTCGCGAATCTGCTTGTCCATCTTTTCGGACGTCACGTAGTCGATGTAATCCTGCGCCTGCTGCGAAGGCGCACCCTTCACAAAGAAGTACAGGTCACGCGAGATGGGATAGCCGCCGCTCGCGACCGTCTTCTCGGACGCCTCAACATGATTGACCGAGGCGGCCTTGACCGAGGTCTTGGCGTTGAGGCTATCGACGAAGCCCAGCGAAATGTAGCCAATGGCACCGCGCGAACGAGATACAACGTCGCGCACCTGACCCGTGCCCGAAAGAACGGCCGAGCGACGATCGAACGGGGTGCCGTCCATCACGATGGTGCGAAAGGCCTCACGCGTGCCAGACGCCTCATCTCGGTTGATGACCTGAATCTTCAGGTCCTCTCCGCCGACTTCCTTCCAGTTGGTGATCTTGCCGGCGTAAATATCGCGGAGCTGCCCGGTCGAGAGGTTATCGACCGGGTTATCGTCATTCACGATGACCGCGATGCCGTCGTGCGCGATCACAATCGGGGTCAGGCCCAGATCCTGCTCGTCGGCATTGAGGCCGCGAGATGAGCTGGCGATATCGGCCGTGCCGTTGCTGACGGCCTCGATGCCCGCAGAGGAGCCCAGACCGGAGACAAGTACGTCGATGCCGGTCTCTTCCTTAAAGCCCTCGGCCGCAATCTCGGCAATGGGTAGGCAGGTGGTCGAGCCGGCGACGGTAATGGAAGAAGTAGAAGATCCCGAAGAACAGGCGCACAGCGTAAGCGTAAGCACAGCGGCGCTCAGGACCGATACGATCTTTCTCATAGCATCACGCCGATCGCAGCATGGCGCCCACAGGTGCCGTTCTCGTTACGGTAGGAAAAAAAGCGGTCGTTCTGACGCACAGTCGAAAGCTTGGTATCCACGATATTATCCGCGTCGACACCGACATCTACCAGCGCCTCGCAAATGGCAGCGGAAAGATCGAGCATGCGAGAGATGCTCGCATCGATGCACGAGAACTCGGCGGCAAAGCGATCCATGAGTTCCTGGGACACCTCATATTCGTCACCCAAGATATGGGGACCGATATAGGCGGAAACGTCGCTCGCATCGCAGCCGGCAGCATCGCAAAGCGCCTGGCACGCCTTGGCGGAAATACGTGCAATCGTGCCCTTCCAACCGGAGTGCACCACGGCAAATCCGCCGGGAGCCACCAGCACCACGGGAACGCAGTCGGCAAAGCAGAGCAGCACGGGCACGTTATGCGCCGTACAGACGATGGCATCGCAGCCCTCGGCAATCTGCTCGCGAACGTCCTCAAGGTCATCGGCGCCGTTCGAGGTCACCGCAACGATATGGTCACCATGGATCTGATTGGGAACGAGCAGGTTGTGCTCGCACTCGGCGGCACCCATAGCCTCGAGCGCGCGACGACGATTTTCTTGAACAGCAAAGGGATCATCGCCAACATGCGAGCCCAAGTTGAGTGAGGAGTACGCATCTTCGGAAACACCACCGACGCGCTCGGTGAAGGCAAAGCGAACATAGGATGTCGCGCCCTCCACCAATGTAACTCCATCATGGTCGACACGCGAAACTTTGTCCGCACGTGCTGCCATACCAAAGCCTCCTAATAACACAAGTACGCGGCATCGCCGCTACAGCCCGCGTTTATACGGCTGTCATACTTCCTTAAAAGGATACCTGCTGCACTGGAGGCAATCGTAAAGGGAACGTAAAGAGATTGGAGGTTCTAGTTTACAAAGTCGAAATATAAAGGGCGCATCCATACGGACACGCCCCTGTGCACAACAATGCAAAGAACGACTTAGAAGCTACCGCGCTTCAGGAAGTCGGGAAGCTCGAACTGATCGTTGCCGAAGTTAGGAAGCTCGGTGCCACCGACGTTGCGGGTCGGAGCGGCCTGAGCCGGGCTGGCGGCAGGAGCGGTGCGCTGCGGCTCAGCGGAGGCAGCGACCTTGCTCTGAGACTGCTGAGCAGCAAAGAGCTCGTCCTGACGGTTGACGTTGGAGTCGGAGAAGCCCGTAGCGATGACGGTGATACGCACCTGATCGCCCAGGGACTCGTCGACAACGGTACCGAAGATGATGTTGGCCTCGGGGTCGACGGCGTTGGCGACAACGTCGGCGGCGTCGCTGATCTCCTGGATGCCCAGGTCCTTGGAACCGGCGATGGAGAGCAGCACGCGCGTGGCGCCATCGATGGAGCTCTCGAGCAGCGGGCTGGAGATGGCCTGCTGGGCAGCGTCGACGGCACGGGTATCCCCAGAAGAGGTACCAATACCCATCATGGCGGTACCGGCCTGCTTCATGATGGTCTTAACATCGGCGAAGTCCAGGTTGATGATACCGGGGACGGTGATGAGGTCGGTGATGCCCTGGGTGCCCTGGGAAAGGACGCCATCGGCAATCGCGAAGGCCTCGAGCATGGTGGTCTTCTTCTCGGCGATGTCGAGCAGCTTATCGTTAGGAATGACGATCATGGTGTCGACGCAATCGGAGAGGGTCTTGATGCCCTCCTCGGCGCTCTTCTTGCGCTTGCGGCCCTCGAAGGTGAAGGGCTTGGTCACGACGGCGACGGTCAGTGCGCCGACCTCGTTCATCGCGATATCGGCAACGATGGGAGCAGCACCGGTACCGGTGCCACCGCCCTCGCCGCAGGTGATGAACACCATGTCGGCGCCAGCGAGCGCCTCGGCAATGTCGTCGCGGGACTCATCGGCAGCCTTGCGGCCAACCTCGGGGTTGGCGCCGGCGCCCAGGCCGCGGGTAAGGTCGGTGCCGATGTGCACCTTGATATCGGCATCAGAGATCGCGAGTGCCTGAGCATCGGTGTTGATGGCAACAAACTCGACGCCGCGGATGCCCTCTTCGATCATTCGATTGACCGCGTTGGTACCGCCGCCGCCGACGCCGACCACCTTAATGACGGCAAGGTAGTTGTTGATCTCTGTCTCGTGCATGTCGGTCCTCCGAACAAAGGTTATAGCCATAGCATGGGTCGACCCCTGCGCACATTAACCTTCAGGTTGAAAGTAAATGCAAAGGTAAACCGTATTATGTTTGCACATTATGAACGTATCAGTCAAATAATTGACCGTGAAAACCAAACAAACCAGATAAACGGCGTGGTATGGCCCCTCAACAAAGCATCAACCAGCGCTACGAGGTCGGAGCGTTCCTGAATGTGTAGTTGCCCGGAGAGCGCACATTGATATACGTTACGCCCTCTACCTGCGAAAGCAACTTAGTGACTACGCGTTCTTTCTTGGCGATATCGTCCGAATCGCCCAGCGACACCTCAATGCCGTTATTGAGGTTTGCCGAGATGGCTTCGACCGAAGGCGTGGAAATATCCTTGACTTGTCCCAAGAACTCGCTCGAAAAACCACGCACATAATCCAAGCCAGCCTTAACGGCCTTGGAGCTCACCGCCTGGCCGGAAACTGGAGCGACATCCGCCGAGACATCAGTCAGCAACACCGCGCCATAGTGCTTAGCGAGCGCCAGTGCGGCATCAATGCCGGTCAGGGTATTTGAGCCCTGCCCTGTCGTGATGACGTTGCCCTGGTCGTCCACTTCGACCGACGTCGACAGCGGGGCGATCCAGGTGTCATCATCCCCGATGGCCCAGGCAAGGTCATCGGAGCTGATATAGGCAATTGCGATGACCTTGCGCTCCATCGGCGTAATGATGAGCGTATGCGGGAACTGACGCTGGACATCCACGCCCGAGACCCACGGGTTCTGCTTGAGGTCCTCGGTAATCTGGTCGGGATCGACGTTAAAAAGCGACGTTCCCTCGGGCAAATCGATCAGCTGGACAGCATCGTGCTTCGTCACATGCTCGCTGCCTTGAATCTGAATATCAGTGGCGGTAAACAATCCAGAGTTGATCACCACGATGGCAACGACGACGAGCACGGCCAAGACGGCCAGAACGCCGCCCAGGATTTTGCCATTGCCTGCAACGACAGAAGCGGCGTCTGATGTTTTATTTGCCATCGCCCCAAGTGAAGACAACGGGTTGACGCCTTTTTTACCCGAAGGCTTCTCGGCGGTAGCCGACACCGATGTCAGCGAGCGCGGTTTCGATGCGCCTAGCATGCGACCCGGACGCGCCGCTTTAGTTCCCGTCGAGGGCTTAGGAGCTGCCATGGGACGGGCAGGCTTGGCGCCCATAACAGGCTTTGACGTCACCGAGGGACGCGAGGACTTTTTTGCGGCCGGACGATTACCGAGCTGCGAGCCGACGACCGGACGACTGGTCTGTCGAGCATGCCCGACAGACTTAGAGTGCGCGACGGTATTGCGTTGAGGTTTGGCAGGCGCGCCGGAACGCCCTCCGGCGCGGCGGAAGGTGGGTTTCGATGCTCTAGAAGCCGAGGAATTTAACTTCCGGTCTGAGCTCGATGCCATACGCCTCCCTCACCTTTCCGTGCACATGTCTGATAACCGCGGCAACGTCATCGGCCGAGGCAGTTCCGTTATTAACGATAAAATTAGCGTGAACGGGCGAAACTTCCGCGCCGCCAATCGAAAAACCCTTTAATCCACAATCCTCGATAAGCTTGCCCACACTCGCATCGGGCGGGTTGCGAAAGACCGACCCGCAGGATGCGCGACCCATGGGCTGTGTACGCTTGCGCCTCGTCAGGTACCGCTCCATGCGCTCGCGAATGTCGGCCTTGGGCGCCGGTTTAAGCTTGAGCACGCACTCGAGGATAATCTCATTGCGGGGAAGGCTACATTCGCGGTAGCCCCAAGTGATCTCGGACCCCGCATAATGCTTGATACCGGATGCCGGGTCAAACGTTACGACATCCTCGACCAGCGAGCCAATCCACTCGGTCCGTGTGCCGGCATTCATAGATATCGCACCGCCGACCGAACCAGGGATGCCAACGGCAAACTCAAGGCCCGAGAGGCTACGCGACAGGGCATCGTTGACCAGGCGCGCAAACATCACGCCCGCACCGACCGTCAGCGTACAGCCGTCATCGGCAACAACCGTGCGCTGAAACTCACGTCCGAGCGAAATGACGGCACCGCGATAACCGCCATCGGCAACTAGCAGATTGGAGCCCTTGCCGATGATGACCCACGGCACCTGCTCGCGATCGAGCACCGCCACGGCGCGGCGGAGGGCATGATAGCTATGGCACGTCACGAAGAGGTCGGCCTTGCCGCCGATACGATAGCTCGTATGACGCGCAAGGCGCTCGTCCTCGATCACATCCGTGTCGATCATGCCCGAGAGCGCCATGACGGCGTTAAACAGACCCATTTGACTTAAGCGTCTTTCTTGGCAGTCAGATACTCGATGAACTCGGGACCGACGGTCGTAACGTCACCGGCACCCATGGTGAGCAGCAGGTCGCCCTCGCCCACCATCTGCTCGAGCTCCTGATTGAGCTCAAGACGGCTGGAGCAGTACACGACCTCCTTGCCAGGATGCTTGGCGCGCACGGTATCGGCGAGCATCTTAGAGGTGACACCCGGAATGGGCATCTCGCCAGCCGAGAACACATCGATCAGCAGCAGTTTATCGGCATTGGCAAATGCATCGGCAAAGTCGTCGCACAGGGCCTGCAGGCGCGAATAGCGGTGCGGCTGGAATACGACGTCGACGTGCTTGTAGCCCAGCGACGAAGCGGCAGCAAGCGTCGCCTTGATCTCAGTGGGGTGATGGCCGTAATCATCGACCACGGTGATGCCATCGATATCGCCCACGTGGGTAAAGCGACGGCGGACGCCCTCAAAGCTCGAGAGCGCCTTGGCGGCGGCGTCGATGTCAAGGCCCAGGACATGGGCGACGGTGAGCACCGCCGTGGCGTTGAGCATGTTGTGGCGACCGGGATTGCTCTTGATCTCCACAGCGTGCTCAGTGCCGTCCTCAAAGCGAACGATAAAGTCACTCTGGATGCCCTTGACATCCGGATGCACGCAGACGACATCGTTGCTCTCGGCAAAGCCGTAGGAAAGCACGTGACGGCCCGTCGACCTGGCGAGCTCGACCAGATGCGGATCCTCACCGCAGACGATGACGGTGCCGTCCTCGCCCACCAGGCTCATGAATTTGGCGAAAGTTGCCTCGATCTCCTCGATACCCGAGTAGTGATCGAGGTGGTCGGCCTCGACGTTGGTCACAATGACCACGTTGGGGTTCAGGAACAGGAAGGAGCTGTCGGACTCGTCGGCCTCGGCGACAAAGTAGTCGCCCGAGCCGTTCTTGCCGTTCGTGTCATAGCCCTCGACGATGCCGCCGATCAAGAAGCTCGGATCCAGGCCCATGCGGTCGAGCATGGTGGCGCACATCGAAGACGTGGTGGTCTTGCCATGCGTGCCGGCAACAGCGACGGTGGTGTAGCCGTGGCCCAAAGCAGAGAGCATCTTGGCACGGGGCCACACGGGAATACCAAGCTCGCGAGCGCGCACAAGTTCAGGGTTGGACTCCGGAATAGCGGTGGAGACAACAACCACGTCGGGCTTGACCTCGTCGATCGTGGCGGCCTCATGGCCCACATGCACCTTCACACCAGCGCGGGTAAGCTGGCGGATATAACGTGACGTCTTAAGGTCAGAGCCGGTAACGGCATAACCGCGCTCGTGCAGAACGAGGGCGATGCCGCTCATGCCGGCGCCGCCGATACCGATAAAGTGGGCGCTCTTAAACTTGGGCGCGGAGGTTGCAGTCTGGGAATCAGCCATGTGCTCGTGTACTCCTTGCGTAAACACTGCCTGTAACCCGTTAACTGTACCGCACCTACCGCATCAGCGCGAGGGCGACCGACGATATCCCGTCTAACTAACGCAAACCCTCTACCGCATCCGCCAGAAGAGCGACGGCCCTATCCTGAGCCAGACCACGCGCCGCCTGACGCATGGCGTCGCGCGCCGACGCATCATCGACCAGGTGCAGCAGCTCATCGGCAAAGGCAGAACCGTCGATATCGGCATCGGCGCAGAGTACGCCGGCCCCGGCGTCGACCAGATAACGGGCATTGGTGGTTTGGTGGTCGGCCGTCGCATGCGGATACGGCACGAGCACCGAGGGCACGGCAAGCGCAGCGATCTCGGCCACGCTCGATGCGCCCGAACGCGAGAGCGCCAAATCGGCAGAAGCCAGCATATCGCCCATGTTGTCGATGTAAGGCTGGACGCGGTAACGCTTCGCTTCCTCGGGCGTCAGCGCCAAAGCGCGCTCGGTCTCCTCAAAGCCGTCGGCACCCGTCGAATGCAACACATAGAGGTTCTTGCGCGAAAGCAGCTCGTTTTTGAGCGAAACCACGCGCTCGTTGAGGTGCTGGGCGCCAAGTGAACCGCCAAAGACGAGCAGCAGCGTAGCGTCCTCGGGAACGCCAAGTGCCTTGCGGCCGCGAGCGCGATTGCCCTCGATCACCGAGCGACGTACGGGGTTGCCGGTCATGAGCACATGGTCAGGGTCGCCTTCGCGCTCAAAGACCGCGCGCGCTGCCGGCACCGAGATGCACACGCGGGCGGCGTGGGAGTTCATCATCTTGTTGGCCAGGCCCGGAACAGAGTTCTGCTCATGCAGCAGATACGGAACGCCCGCGCCCTTGCACCACCCCAGCAGCGGAACCTCGACATAGGCACCAAAACCGATGGCGGCATCGGGCTTGCCGACCTTTGAGAAATAACTGGCGAGCGCACGCTTGGCCTTGTTGACACGCCACAGCGAGGTCAGCGCCGTCCAAGGACGGGAGCGGTCGAAGCCCGTGACCGTAATGGGCACAAAATCAAACCCGGCCTCGGGGACCAGACGACCCTCGAGCTTGCGCGACTGGCCCACGAACACAACGTAGTGACCACGGTCACGCAGCTCTTCGGCCAAGGCGAGCGCAGGGTTGATATGTCCTGCCGTGCCGCCGGCTGCAATAGCAACGGTCATCTTATCGGTCATGGTAGTCCCTTCGTACACGCGGTCCCTGGTCGTCGGTGCGCAGACGCGCCGACGGGTCCGAGTTCAAATCGATTCGATTATATCCGCCGCCCGCGTTGCGAGGGCTGGGGCGCTGCGGACGACCTTGCGGAGCCGTTCGCGGGCGTGGACGGGCTACCGGCTCGGATGCAGAACCATCCAGAACGGTAAAGCCGCTACGCGAAGGTCGTTCACCGCGCACATGGGCAACGCCGGCGGTGCTCTCGTCCATAACGGCAAAGCTCTCACGGCGGCGGTCATGCTCATCGCGGCGGGCGCTCTCGTACGAAACGCGCAGGATCAACCCGACGAGCATAAGCGACACAATAATCGACGAGCCGCCGTAGCTAATAAACGGCAGCGGCTTGCCCGTCATGGGAAACACATTGAGAATGCCCAGCGCGTTGATCAAAAACTGCACCGCAAGGATGACCGCGGAGCCAGACGCCATAAGCGCTCCGCGACGGTCGGTCGCCTGCTCGGCAATGCGAAACGCCGAGTAGATCAGCATCGCAAACACCAAGAAGAACAGCACGGTTCCGACAAAACCGGCCTCCTCGCCAATGATGGCCAGGATGTAGTCGTTGTGCGCCTCGGGCAGATACGAGTACTTCATGGTTGAGTTGCCGATGCCACGGCCGAACAGGCCGCCCGAGGCAAAGGCCATGATGGCAAGCGTGGCCTGATAGCCGTCACCATACTCGTCGGCCCAAGGGTTCAAGGCAACCTGAATACGCACCATACGGTACGGCTCTGCAACAAGCGCAATCACGATCACGAGAATGCCGAAGATTATCACGCCGAGGATGTATTTGGGGTCGAGACCCGCGAACAACGCCATGCACATGAGGGTCAACAGGATGATCAGGACGGTACCGAAATCGGGCTGGATAAAGATCAGAAAGAGCGAAATGCCCAGGTAGATGCCCATCTTGCGAAGGAATTCGTTGATATTGCCACCGGGCGAAAAGAAGCGGTCGAGCATGATGGCCGAATACGCGATGGCAAATGGCTTTAAAAACTCGGAAGGCTGGAACTGAATGCCGGCGATGTTGAGCCAGCGCGTGGCGCCACGGCTGCCGCTGCCCACCAAGAAAACCAGCAGAAGCAAGAGCATCATGCCGATAAGGAAGATCCTGAGCACATCCTCCCCAAACCAGCTGTCCGGCAAAACGCGCACGATGGCAATCAGCGCTAGAACACCGATCGCGGTAAACGCGGCCTGTCGACCCAAAAAAAACGTCGCCGAGCCATTCTCGTGCAGCGCCTCGACCGAAGATGCCGAGTACACCATCAGCAGGCCAAAGCACACCAAGGTAAACAGGCAGGCCATGAATATCAAACGGGGGCGCATGATACGGGCGGGAACGCCGGCAATATAGCGTTCGCTAAACGTCTGCCCGCCGCGACCGGAACGCGGATTGCTGCGCCACGAGGAAGCACGGTCCGAGTCGGGCCTCCTCATACCTTGTCGGGGGCTCTCCTCTCTCACCGGCAGCCCCTATTCCATTTGCGATTTCGCCGCAGCGGCAAGCTGGGCAACATAGTCCTTAAACACGCGGCCGCGCTCCTCATAGCCCGAGAACTCATCGAACGAAGAGCAGGCAGGAGAAAGTAAGATCACGTCGCCACGGCTCGACAGCGAACGGGCAACGTCCACGGCGTCGCGTAGGTCATCCGCCTGGGCGATATCCACATCGCCATCGACATCGGCCTCGTCCATAGCGGCGGTGAAGCGCTCGCGTGCATCGCCAAAGCAGACGACCGAGCGTACGTTATCTATAACGAAGCGCGCGAAGTCCGTGAGCGGCGTGCCCTTATCGTGGCCGCCGAGCAGCAAGATCACATCGTCACCGGGAAATGCCGTCAGGGCCTTCTCGACCGCATCGGTGTTGGTCGCCTTGGAATCGTTGACGTAGCGCACGCCGTCAATCTCGCCACACGGCTCCACGCGGTGCTCGAGCGGCTGGAACGAGGCCAGGCCGCGACAGACACCATCGACATCGGCACCGACTGCCAGGGCAGCCGTGGCAGCGCACAGGGCATTGATAACATTGTGATGGCCCGAGATCTTGAGCTCGGATGTAGCGATCAGCGGGGTCTCGACGCCCTTCAGGCGCACGATCATCTTGCCATCGCGCACAAAGGCGACATCCTCGCCCTCAGGCTCGTCAAAGGCAACCTTGCAGATGCGACGACCCGGCGTGTAGATGTACTCATCGAACTCGTGAATGCCGGCGTCTTCGACGTCGACAACCACCAGATCGTCATCGTCCATATTGTCAAACAGTTTGACCTTGGCAAGCGCGTAGTTCTTATGGCTCTTATGCCAGCCCAAGTGGTCTGGAGTGATGTTGAGCAGCACCGCCACGCGAGGGTGGAGCTCGGTGGTCGTAGCAATCTGATAGCTCGAGAGCTCAGCCACAAACCACTCGCTGTGGGCTCGGCCGTCAATCTCGTTGACCGGCGGCTCGCCGATGTTGCCGACAGCTACGCTGGCCTCGCCGGCAGCCTTGAGCAGATAATCAGTCAGCGACGTGGTGGTCGTCTTGCCGTTGGTGCCCGTGATGGCAATCCAGTTATCGGGCGACAGGCGATAGGCAAACTCGGGCTCACCCATAATCTGGGCGGCATGCTCGTGCCCGGCCTTAAAGAAGCCCGAGAACTCCGAGATGCCCGGGCACGTCACGCATACGTCATAGGCGCCCTCGACCTGTTCGGTCCCATAGACAAACGACGCACCAGCAGCCTCGAGCGCACGCGTGGCGTCATTGGGCTCAGAGGTGCCGCCGCCATACACGGTAACGGCGCTTACGCGCTCGGGATGCGCCAGCGCCCAGCGGGCGACATCGAGACCGGATTTGCCCTGACCCAAAACGAGCAGGCTAAAGACATCAGCAAGAGGCATGAAAGACCACTATCCCAACTGGAAGAACAGAGCAAGGCCAACGGCACCAAAGGCCGCAGCGATAATCCAAAAACGGATGACGACCTTGGTCTCGGCCCAGCCCTTCTTTTCGAAATGATGATGGATGGGCGCCATAAGGAAGACGCGCTTGTGCGTAAAGTGGAAGTAGACAACCTGAATCATGACCGAAAGGGTCTCAACGATAAACAGGCCGCCGATGATGAGGGAGACGACCTCGGTGTTGGTCATGATGGACGTGCAGGCAAACGCGGCGCCCAGGGCAAGCGAGCCGGTATCGCCCATAAAGATGCTCGCCGGATAGCAGTTGAACCACAGAAAGCCCAAGCAGGCACCGGCACACGCGGTGCAGAAGATGGACAGGTTCACGTCTCCGTGCAAAAATGCCATGGCAGCCATGGCGAGCATGGCAATCATGGAGGTACCGCCAGCAAGACCGTCAAGGCCATCGGTCAGGTTCACGGCATTAGAAAGACCGGCAATCATCAGCCAGCAAAAGACAATATAGAGCCACGGGAACGAATAGCCGCAGATGGTAGTCGAAAGCACGCCAAGGTCGATCGTCAACCCACCGGGAAAACGAATCTCGGGGGCGACGCCGCACCAGTTGACGGCAAGTACCGTAAAGGTGACACAGATAATGGTTAGGCCGATCATCTTGGCATGGGGCGTCAGACCGAGCGAGCGCCCATGCGTAACGGAAGTCAGGTCGTCGATCAGGCCCAGCACGCCGGTCGCCAGCGTGGCGAGGAGCACGAGCACGAGCTCGGTGGTGAGCTTGCCCATCAGCAGGCAGGTCAGCGAGATCGCGACGAGGATGACAACACCACCCATGGTGGGCGTTCCCTGCTTAACCAAATGACGCTTGGGGCCGTCGGCACGAACCTGCTGGCCGATACCCTCAACCTTGAGCAGCTTGATCCACCACGGCATGAGCAGCAGCGCAATGGCGGCGGCGATGCCAAGCCCCAAAAAAGCCTGATACGTTGGATACGAAGGATTGCCGAACATGGGCTAGCACACACCTTCCACAAAGCGGTCGAGCTCAACAAAGCGGGAACCCTTGACCAGTACAACATCATGTTTTTCAAGCGCGCCGCCCATGCGGTCGAGCACCTGCTGATAATCGGAGAACACCTGGATGCGGTCCTCGTCCATGCCCATCATGCGCGCGGCATCGGCCATAAGCTGGGCCAGTTCACCACCCACGCACGCCAGCATGTCGAGCTTCTTGGCGGCGGCATAGGCGCCCACGAGCTCATGCATGCGAGGAGCCTCATCGCCCATCTCGCCCATCTCGCCCAGGATCGCCATGCGAGACCCCGTGCACGAAAGCGAGCACAGTAGATCGAGACCGGCAGCCATCGATTCGGCGCTAGCGTTATAGGAGTCATCGATGACGCGGGCACCGCTCTTGGCGCGCTTGATCTCCTGGCGGTGACCAGTGATTGCGAGGCCCCTAAAGGCAGCATCGATCTGCTCGGGCGTCACGCCCAGGCGATAGGCAACCGCGGCGGCCTTAACAGCATTTGGAACGGACTGCACGCCGGGGATGGCAAGCATGGTATCGATCGTCTCGCCCTGGCCAAAATCGAGCGTAAAGACCGGACGGCCCTCGTCATCAACACGAACGTCGCGGGCGCGGACCTCATCATCGTCCGAGACGCCGGCAAGCATCACGTCGATACCAGCAGGCTGGGCGAACGTATCGCGAATGAACGGCGTAAAGTCGTCCTCGCCGCCCAAAACCAGCAGCGGAAAATAGTCGCCGGCGGCGCACATGCCCTGGACAATCTCGGCCTTAGCGCGGGCGATGTTCTCGCGGCTGCCCAAAATACCGATATGAGAGGTACCGATCTTGCTCACGATGGCAAGGTTGGGATTGGCGGACTGGGACAGGCGCTCGATCTCGTGGAAATGGTTCATGCCCATCTCGAGCACCAGAACCTCGGTATCGGCCGGGGCGGAAAGCACCGTGAGCGGCATGCCGATCAGGTTATTGAAATTGCCCTTGGTGGCCCAGACACGATAGCGCTTGGCGAGTACAGCGGCGAGCACGTCCTTGGTCGTCGTCTTGCCGATGGAACCGGTAATGCCAACGACCAGGCAGCCAAGCTCCAGGCGATACGCGTGCGCCAAACGCAGCAGAAACTCCTCGGGATCATCGGTCAGCAGGATGGCACAGCCCTTGTCTTGCGCCAGCGAGACCAGCTCGGCCTCGGGCTCACGCGTCATCACGACGGCGCCGGCACCCGACTGGACGGCACGGGAAGCAAAATCATTGCCGTCGACGTTTTCACCGGGAAAGGCGACGAAAATCGTCCCTTCCTCGACCTGGCGCGAGTCGATAACGCACCCGCGGCATACCCGATCGACTTCTCCCGTCACGGTTCGGGCCCCTGTTGCGGCCGCGAGGTTGTTGACGGCGATCTCTATCATTGCAGCTCCCCTGTAAACCTAATAATGCTATCGGCGTATTGTATCCCAGCTCCGCGCATGCGTGGTGCAGGGCATGTGAACACCCCTCATATGGGACAACAAACCACGCCCCAAAGATTGTAACCCCCTACTTCGTGCGCGGGATACCCAGCACGTCGAGCGCGTTGGCCATAATGGACTGGAACGGCACCGCAGCGGCATCTGAGCCGCTCGGCGTTCCGTCGAGCGTGATATAGCACAGCACCTTGGGCGATTGCGCCGGCGCAAAGCCCATAAAGGACGACATGTAGTTCTCCTTGAGGTAGCCGCCGTTCTCGTCGGCACGTTCGGCCGTACCGGTCTTACCCGCCACGTCATAGCCGTCAACCGCGCCGCCAACGCCCGTTCCCTCGGACACGACCGTCTGCATGCACGATGTCACCTGCGATGCGGCGTCCTCCGAAATCGCGCGCTCGCCTTCGCCCCAGTCCTTCTCGTCGCCTTTGCTGGACTTATAGAAGTGCGGGGTCATCATCACGCCGCCGTTGGCGATGCCGCCCACGGCACGTGCGATCTCAATCGGCGAGACAGACAGCGCCTGCCCAAAGCTCATCGAGCCCAGCGTGGCGCCGTCATACTGGTCACGCTCCTTGACGATGCCCAGGCTCTCGCCCGGAAAATCGACACCCGAGCTGTGACCGATGCCCCACTTGTCCACATAGGCGGCAAAGTCGTCGGCACCGATTTTGCGCCCCACCAGGACAAAGCCCACGTTGGACGAACGGCGCATCATCTCGCGCACATCCATGGTCATGGCATAGTCGCGTTTGTCGGCATCGGTGACGGTATCGTCGCCCACCTTGATACTCGCCGGCACCTCAAACGACGTACTCGATCGCACTACGCCCAAGTCGAAGCCGGCGCCCGCCACGAGTGTCTTAAAGACCGAGCCGGGCTCGTAGGCGTCGGTTACCAGGCGCAGGTTCATATCCTCGGTCTTGGCGTTTTCCAAATCGGTCTGGTCGTAGGTCGGATACGAGCAGGCGGCGAGAATTTCGCCGGTCGTGGGGTCGGTGACCAAAGCCGAGCCGTTCTTGGCCTTTGTCTTCTCGACAGCCTCTGCCAGAGCGTCCTCAGCCGTACGCTGGATATTGACATCGAGCGTCGTCACGATATCAACGCCGTCGACCGCAGCCACCTTTTTATAGGCACCGCCCGCGATATAGCTGCCGTCCCTCGCGCGCTCGCGTACGAGAGAACCGTTCGTACCGGTCAGAAGCTTGTTGTATTGCTTTTCGAGACCCGTCAAGCCGTCGTTGTCTACATTCACTACACCCAGCACCTGCGATGCCAGATTGCCGTATGGATATACGCGCTTCATGGCCTGCTCAAAAAGCACGCCGGGCAGGTTCTTCTTCTCCAGCGCCACAGCATCGTCTTCGTCCACCTGGCGCTTGATATACACCCAGGTTCCATCGGACTCGACGAGCTTACGGCAGGTCTTTTTATCGATTCCAGTTGCCTTGACCAGCGCCGACACCGTCTTGTCAACATCCTCGACAAGCTGCGGGTTCACGGCGATGTTGCGACATTCGACCGACGACGCCAGCACGTTACCGTTGCGGTCGTAGATGGTGCCACGTTTGGCATAGAGGGTCTGCGCAAGCAGGCGCCGCGCATCGGCACGCTCGCGCAGTTTATCGGCTTCGACAATTTGATAGTCGGCAAGGCGAAAGACGCCCAAGCCCAAGCCAAGCCCAATGAATCCCATGACGGCTTTGCGGCGAGGCAGCGGCGTGCCTGTGAGCCATTCGGTCGACGAACTCTTGCGCGACCTGGTGTTATGCACTTGAGGGCCGCCCGAGCCGCGAAGTCGCGACGCCGGGTCGTTGCCACGGGACCGCCCGGCGTTGTAAGATTGCCGACCCGTTCCTTGATAACCAGAACGTCCCCGCGACGAGGGACGTCCAGAACCGCGGCCCCCATCGGAACCGCGGCGATAGTCATTTGTCATACTCAGCTACCGTCTTGCTACTGAGCGGTCGCGGTCGCGTTGGCGCCCGCGGCTGCATCCTGCGAAAAGTCAAGTGTAACGCTCTCGCTGGGCTCCACCATGCCATAAGCGCCCGCAAGGTCGCGAATGCGCGTGTCGGCGCCATAGACCGAATGCATGACCTCCAGGTCGGAGCTCTCATCGGTCGCCTTTTCGAGCGTGTTGGTTAGCTCGGCGTTGCTGTTGAGCACCTGGGCCGTAACGCCGGCGAGCGCCACGCGGGCGACGCCGATCGTCATGAAGATAGCCGCAATGATGCAAAACGTTTTAAGAACGCTCATGAAAACCGGGCTTACCGCCTGGTTTGCCTGACGGCCCGCGCCCGTGTAGACATCAAAGCGCGGCGTGCGCTGCTCACGGGGAGCAACGGGGGCCTGCGGTGTCTCACGATAGGCGGGCATGGCGTTCATATCATAGGCAAGTGCTGCGCTTGAAGTGTTGTAGCCCATGATATGCCGCCTCCCATCCCGAGTACGTTGGTAGTGTGTTTAAGCTTCGTTTATGGTGCGAGCGGGAGGTCCAATATCGCGCGGTCGCGCCTACAGACGCTGCGCCACACGGATTTTGGCTGATCTCGCCCGAGGGTTGCGCTCAACCTCATCAGGCTGGGCAACCAAGGGTTTGCGGGTGATGACCTTGAGTATCGGCACGTTGCCGCACACGCACACCGGAATCTCCGGCGGACACGTGCACCCCTGGCTCATCTCCTTAAAGTGGTTCTTTACGATACGGTCCTCGAGCGAGTGATACGAGATGACGCAGATACGTCCGCCCGGGTTGAGCCACCTGGTGGCGGCATCAAGCCCTCGTTCGAGCACATCGAGTTCGTGATTGACCTCGATGCGAATGGCCTGGAAACTTTTCTTGGCCGGGTGTCCGCCATGCCGACGAGCGGCAGCCGGGATACCCGCCTTGATGATCTCGACAAATTGGCCGGTGGTTTCGATCGGTTCTTGCTCGCGGCGGCGCACGATCTCGCGCGCGATCTGCGAGGCGAACTTCTCTTCGCCGTAGACGCGTAGAATCCGGGCGAGGTCGTGTTCGTTATAGGTGTTGATGACCTCAGCTGCGTTTAAGGTGTTATTACCCGGATCCATCCGCATGTCCAATGGGGCGTCCTCGTTATACGAAAAGCCCCTGCCAGGGATATCGAGTTGCGGTGACGAAACGCCCAAATCGAACAGGAAGCCATCGACCCCGGGCACCTCGGCCGAGCAAAGCAGCTCGTCCAAGTCGCCGAAGTTGCCCTTCAGCAGCTGGTGCGGAACGCCGGGAACCTCGCGGTCCAGACGGGCGCCAGCGGCCTCGAGGGCCATGTCGTCCTGATCGACGCCGAGCAAAAGGCCCGTCTCCCCCACCTGCGCAGCCATCTTTACCGAATGGCCGGCACCGCCAAGGGTGCAATCGCAGACAACGGAGCCGCTCTTTAGCCGCAGCGACTCAAGCACTTCGCCGAGCATGACAGGTTCATGCCGATATTCTTGTGTCAAGATCCCACGCTCCATCCGTTACCCGTGCCTTGCCCTTACGAGAAGAAGAGGTCCAGCAGGGCCTCGTCGTCATCGTCCTCATCGGCCGCGGCGCGATCCCAAACCTCAAGGTGGTCGTAGTTGCCCACAACCGTGACCTCGCGGTCGAGGTTCGCCTGCTTGCGGAGAGACTCGGAAAGACCGATACGACCGGCGCTGTCCACGTCCATCGACGTGGTACGCTTGTTGATCGCCCTCATGAGCTTCTGGTCGTTGATGTCGCGCGGGTTAAAACCCTCGTGGCCCTCACGACCCGCGAAGAGTCCTTCGACCCACTTATCGAAGGCCTCGGCAGAGAACACGTACAGAGCATCGACATCCAGGGCTTTGAACACGCGAACGTGCTCTCCAAGCTCCTCGCGAAGGGGTGCAGGCAGGGACAGACGGCCTTTTGCATCGAGATTGCGCTCGTATGCGCCAGTCATTCCCATGTGCGCCCTCCCCTCGGTTACTCAGATGGCACGTACGCGGGGAACCACCCCGCCTGTCGACGTCATTAATAATATGGGGAACCACCCCATTTTTCAACACCTTTCCCCACTCCTTCCCCCACTCCGCCCCACCACTCCACCCACCATATATTGCAAAACACCCCCAATCATATGTTCGAAAACACAATATGTTGTGTTTACAGCAACGGCGGGATGCCACCTGTGGCACCCCGCCGTTCATCCTCAACCTTCAAGTTGACCTTGAGGCGATTTTTGCGTCCCTTTACATGCCGTTCACATCGCCCCCAAACTCCCCCACCCAAGGCACGTGCGGCCCACCACCGCGACGACATGTGGCGAAAAATAGAACGGGCCCCAGATTGCCCATGCACGCGCAAAAGCACGCCGCGGCAATCTGGGGCCCGTTCCCAAACACCTATTAATTTGCAGGTCAGCGATGTGCTAACGATGCGCCAGCGGATGCGCCGCCAGATAGACCTCGGTCAGTTGCGTACGATCGACATGCGTGTAGACCTGCGTGGTCGATATATCGGCATGTCCCAAGATCTCCTGTAGCACACGGAGGTCTGCGCCGCCAGCAAGCATATGGGTGGCAAAGGAGTGACGCAGCGTATGGGGATGGAGCCCCACCAGCCCCACCTGGCGCCCATAGCGCTCACAGATGGCATGGATGCCCTGGCGCGACAGACGGCGGCCGTTCTTATTTAAAAAGACCGCCGAGGTCTCGGTTCCGCGGGCATGGGCCGCCAAGCGAGAACGCCCCTCAGTTACATAGAGCGTCAGAGCTCGCGCCGCGCTTCCCACCAGCGGGGACAGGCGTTCCTTTGAGCCCTTACCGCGAACGAGCACAAAGCCATCGTCGATATGGATATCGCCCACATCGAGCCCCACCAACTCGCTCACACGCAAACCGCATCCGTAGAGCACTTCCAAGATGGCATGGTCGCGCAAGCCCATCTCGCCCTCGGGGAAGTCTTGATCGAGCAGCGCCGAGACATCCTCCACCGATAGATACTCCGGCAAACGCTCAGCTTTTTTAGGCAGGCGCAACGCCGCCGTTGGATTTTGGGCCACAGCCCCATCGCGCACCAAAAAGGCATGCAGGCCCTTCACTGCCGCAAGCGCACGCTCCACCGAGGCATCGGAATAGCCCCCATCGCGACGGTCGGCGACAAAGCCCTCCACGACCTGACGGGTCACCTCTTCAAAAGACACAATACCCGCCCGCTCCAGATAGACGCAGTACGTCGTCAGGTCACGACGATAGGCCGCAATCGTGTTGCGCGCCAAACCCCGCTCGACCGCGAGGTAATCGAGATACTCCCCCGCCGCCACGGCGAGCGACGAGGGAGTAGCTCCGGTATGTTCTTTGTTCGCCGGCACCCTTAGTCCGTAGCGAGGTTCATGGGCGTCACCTGCAGGCGATCGACACCCTCGTGCTGACCGATCGAGGCACGCACGAACTCTCGGAACAGCGGCTGCGGGTTGGTCGGACGGCTCTTGAACTCAGGGTGAGCCTGAGTTGCCACATACCACGGATGCACATCGCGCGGCAGCTCGACCATCTCGACCAGGCGCTCGTCGGGCGAGAGGCCAGAGATAACCAAGCCGGCGTCCTCGAGCTGGTCGCGGAAGGCGTTGTTGAACTCAAAGCGGTGACGGTGACGCTCGTAGACGAGTTCCTCGCCATATGCCTCGCGAGCAAGGGTATCGGCGGCGAGCTTGCACGGATAGGCGCCCAGGCGCATGGTGCCGCCCTTCTCGGTCACGTCCTCCTGCGAGCTCATCAGATCGATGACGCTAAACGGGCCGTCCGGATCGAACTCAGAGGAGCTGGCGCCGGCAAGGCCGACGACGTTGCGGGCGAACTCGCACACGGCCACCTGCATACCCAGGCAAATGCCCAGATACGGAATCTTGTGCTCACGGGCAAACTCGGCCGCGAGGATCTTGCCCTCCAGGGCGCGCTTGCCAAAGCCGCCGGGGACCAGGATGCCCGAGGCGTCGCCCAGAACCTCGGAGACATTCTGCTCGTCGAGGCTCTCGCCGTCGACCAGCTGGACGTCCACATGGCGATCGTAGAAGACGCCCGCATGGTGCAGGGCCTCGATAACCGACAGGTACGCATCGGGCAGCTGCGTGTACTTGCCCACGACGGCGATCTTTACCTTGTCGGCGTGATGGTTGGCGTGATTCTGTTTGCGCAGGAACTCGTTCCACTCGCTCATGTCGCGCTCACGCGGATCCAGACCCAGACGCTCGCAAATGCGCAGGTCAAAGTCCTGCTCGGCAAGCAGCTGCGGCACGTCGTAGATGCTCGCGCAGTCCTCGTTGGTAAAGACGCAGTCGGTGTCGACGTCACAGAAACTCGCGATCTTGCCGCGGATGGCGTCGTCAATATGGTGATCGGAGCGTAGCACGATGATGTCGGGCTGGATACCAAAGCTGCGGAGCTCTTTGACGGAGTGCTGTGTGGGCTTGGTCTTGACCTCATGGGCGGCGGCAATATAGGGAACGAGCGACACGTGGATGTAGCAGACGTTCTCGGGGCCGGCCTCCTTGCGGTACTGACGGATGGCCTCGACAAACGGTTGGGACTCGATGTCGCCGATCGTGCCGCCCAGCTCGGTGATGACTACATCGGAGCCGGTCTGCTCCTCGATGCGGCGAAACTTGTCCTTAATGGCATTGGTGACGTGAGGAATCACCTGCACGGTACCGCCCAAAAAGTCGCCGCGACGCTCGCGGGCGATTAGGCTTTTGTAGATGGCACCGGTCGTAAAGTTGGAATCGCGGGTCAAGTTCTCATCAATAAAGCGCTCGTAATGACCCAGGTCCAGGTCGGACTCGTAACCGTCCTCGGTCACGAAGACCTCACCATGCTGGAAGGGGCTCATGGTACCGGGGTCGACGTTCAGATACGGGTCGGCCTTTTGCATCGTTACTTTGTAGCCACGCGACTTGAGCAGACGGCCCAGCGAGGCCGCGGTAATACCCTTGCCCAGGGACGAAACCACGCCACCGGTTACGAACACATGCTTGGTCATATTGAGTTACCTGCGCTTCCCGTAGAAGTTGTTTATCCACATCTTACGGGTCTTCATTGTAATACTCGCGCCGCGGACCGTTCGCAATTTTTCTCGCGTGCGATTGCATTTCTCAGTCTTGAAACAAAACGCCGCCCGGTGTCCCAGGCAGCGTCGCTATGGCAAGGGCTACACGCTGCTATCGATCAGCAACCTCGTCCTCAAGCATTTCTTGAACGAGCATACCGGTACGGACGCCCTCAAGATACCACTCGCCACGTTCGGTGAGGCAAATGCCATTTGCAAGCTGACCGCCGTCGTCGCTATAACGCGAGACGACATCAATCATGCCTTCGGAATCCAAGCGATCGATTGCGGCGCGGGCACGATACGGCGAAACCCCCACGCACTCGGCAAGCGTTTTGCGCGAGAAACCATACGGCCCGCCATTGTCTTCGGTTTGCCGGTCGATCTCCATCAACACCAGCACCTCGACACGCTTCATATCGTTGACACTCGCACGACCCTTGCCCGCCATAGCAGCCTCCTCAAACCGAGCACGAGCATTTAACGCGCCGTGCGCGACCGGCGTATCCCGCAAAGGATGTTACATCAGCGTTATTGTATACCGCTCAAATCACTTTTAGGCAGGTAAACGGGCTATTTTTAACCCAAATAAAGGCAATGTTGATAAATTAAGCCGCATAGGGCATATACCCCATGCGGCCTAATCAGACCAATCGTCTCGTTTTAGCGGTGAAAGAATCCACGACGCTCGAATTTAGGCTCGCAGCACACGTTGATGCCCAGCTTGCGCAGCACCGTCTCATCAGTCGGCGAGATGATAACGCTAAAGAAGGCGTCGCAGCCACGGAGCTGCTCCAGGCCCGAAAGGACACGGGCGGCAGTCTCGCTCGTAGCCGAGGTGATCGACAGCGCCATAAGCGTCTCGTCGGTATGGAGGCGAGGGTTTTTGCTACCCAGGAAATGCGTCTTGAGCTTGCTGATGGGCTCGATCGCCTCGTCGCTGATGACTTCGAGCTCTAGGTCCACGCCCGAGACATGCTTGAGGGCGTTCATGATCAGCGAGCTCGCGGCACCCAAGCGCGTTGAGGTCTTACCGGTCACAACAGAACCGTCCGGCATGACCATGGCGCCCACGGGACCGCCCGTCAGTTGCTCTCTGGTGAGGGCAGCCGAGCGCGCCGGCGAATAGTTCTTATCGATGCCGGCCTTTTTCATGATGAGTTTGAGACGATCGACCTGTTCGTCGCCCACGCCGGTACGGCGCACGCTTTCAACCGCGGCAAAATAGCGGCGCACGATCTCCATCTTGGAGGCATCACGGCAGGCATCGTCGTCGGTAATGGCAAAGCCAACCATGTTGACGCCCATGTCCGTAGGGCTCTGATAGGGGCTCTCGCCCAGAATCTTTTCCATAAGGGCGCGAACAACCGGGAATGCCTCAACATCACGGTTGTAATTGACCGTGGTCTTGTTGTAAGCCTCAAGATGGAACGAATCGATGATGTTGGCATCGTCAAGGTCTGCCGTGGCGGCCTCGTAGGCGATATTGACCGGATGCGTCAGAGGAAGATTCCAGACCGGGAAGGTCTCGAACTTGGCATAGCCAGCGGCGGTACCGTGCTTATGCTCGTGATACAGCTGCGACAGGCAGGTGGCAAGCTTGCCCGAGCCAGGGCCGGGTGCCGTCACGACAACGAGCGGACGCGTGGTCTCGACAAACTCGTTCTTGCCGTAGCCTTCGTCAGAAACAATCAGATCGACATCGTGCGGATAGCCCTCGATGGGATAATGCAGCTTGGCGGGAATACCGAGCGCGTTCAGACGATTGCGGAAGACATCGGCAGCGGGCTGGCCGGCATACTGCGTGATGACCACGGCGGCAACGGCAAATCCATTCCCTCGGAACAGATCGACCAGGCGCAGGACGTCTTCATCATAGGTAATACCCAAGTCGCCACGGGCCTTGTTCTTCTCGATATGGTTCGCATTGATTGCAATGATGACCTCGACGTCATCGGCGATGCTCTTGAGCATGCGAAACTTGCTGTCCGGCTCAAAGCCCGGCAGCACGCGGCTGGCATGATAGTCATCGAACAGCTTGCCGCCAAACTCCAAATACAGCTTGCCGCCAAACTGCGAGATGCGCTCCTTAATATGAGCAGCCTGCAGCTCGATATACTTCGCATTGTCGAAACCCTGACGCATGTATGGCTCCCGTCCCGTTTCCCAATTAAATCCCTACGCGATTATAGCGAAGCCTGCCCTTCCCAAAGGCCAGGCCAACAACGGGCACCAACCAAACACGCCACCACGCAACCGCAAGGAACCCGGGTAGTCTATTTGGGACGGCACCACCTTGCGCCAACAATAGAAACGTCGTAGGAAGATGCAATGTCAGCGAGCGCCGCCCAGAACGAACAAGTTGGCATGAAAAAGGCAAGGCATAGACCTTTTGGTCATGCCTTGCCTTTTGAATGACAAATTGTCGTTCTGGACGGCGCGCAGCGTCGACTGGTTGCGCGGTTCGTAGAGCCGCGCAACATAAGTGCGCCTCCCCCCGCGCACGGAACGGGAGGAGGCTAAAGGTAGGAGTCTACCGGTGGGGTTACCCCACCGGACAGACGATGACCAGGTGATCCTTTACAGGATCGTCATGGTTTCCATGGGGTACCCAAGGGATACTTAGAGCATCACGCAAGCGATGGTCAGGATGACGGCGCAGACGACGGAGAGAGCGACGATGAGCTTAAGAGCAAACTTGAGCCAAGTCGTCCACTCGATCTTGGCCAGGGCAAGACCGCCCATGATGGCGCCAGAGGTCGGGGTGAACAGGTTCACGACGCCGATGGCAGCAGAGAAGATCATGACCATGACCTCGGGCGAGAAGCCGAGCTTAACAGCCAGCGGTCCCATGATGGGCATGGAGACAGTAGCCATACCGGAGGTCGAGGGGATCAGGAAGGACAGGCCGAAGTAGACCAGGAAGCTCATGGGAGCGAAGATCACGCCGGACAGGCCAGCCAGAGCATTGGCGGCAGCGTCGAGGACGTAGACGTCGAGGCCGGTGCTAGCCATGAGGACGGAGATACCACGGGCGAGAGCGATGACGAGGACAACGGACATCATGTCGGCAGCGCCGGTGATGAAGGTGTTGACGATCTGCTTCTCGGACAGGCCACCGATGATACCGATCAGGATAGCCATGAGGAAGAACCAAGTGGAAGCCTCGTCGAAGTACCACTGGCCAATGGGCAGGCCGGTGATCAGGGCAGACCAGCCCTGAACGATGGCGTTACCGTCGGCGTCATAGACAGCGCCAGCATCGAAGAAGTTGGCGACGCCCTCGTTGAGGTCGGCCAGCGGGATGAAGCCGACGATCATGACGACGAAGGTGAAGGCAAAGGCGATCAGAACACCCTTCTGACGACCGGTGAGCTTGACCTCCTTGTTAACCTCGGAAGCAGCCTTGCCGTGAGCCTCTTCGGCGTCCTTGAGCTCCTGCATCGAAAGGATGGTGGAGCCCTTGTCGGCCTTGACCTTCTTGGCATAGCTCATAACGAAGACGATGGACATGGCGGTGGTAACGATCCACAGGACGGCACCGAGGCCGATGATGATGGACTGGTTGACCTCAATGCCAACGCCGGTCAGAGCGTCGACGGCAGCGCCGACGGCGAACGGGTTAACCGTGGAGCCCAGGCAGCCGCAGCCAGCGCCGAGCAGGACGGTAGCGGCGCCGACCATGGGGTCGAAGCCAGCAGCCATCATGGTGGCGGCGAGCAGGGCGTAGAAGGGAACGGTCTCCTCGCACATACCATAGGTGGTACCACCGAGGGAGAAGATGAGCATCAGCACGGGAATGAGCATGATCTCATTGCCCTTAAGCTTCTGCACCAGAACGGCAATGCCGTTGTCCAGGGCGCCGGTCTCGGTCATCATGCCGAGGAAGCCGCCGAGGATCATAACGAAAAGGCAGACGGGCAGAGCGTCAGCGAAGCCCTTGACCGGGGCGGTGCAGAAATCGCTCAGGCGGGCAGCGGTAACCGCGCCGCCGGACGTACCGGAGACGATAACGGTAACAACCGCGACGATTGCCAGCAGAGCAAGAAGAATGGTGAACGATGAAGGCATACCGCGCTTTTTCTTAGCGGTCTCAGTCATAGTTCTCATCCCCCCTTCATAAATCATTTACTGATCTCGCCCAAAGCGGCTCTTCCGTGCCGTGCATGTCGCTCGGTGCGAGATTTTTACCAGACAAAAGCGCTCGGGGTGCGCAGCAATGCACCCCGAGCGAGATGCTAGATGCTCTTACTTGAGCGTAGCGTACATGACAGCCTTGATGGTGTGCATGCGGTTCTCGGCCTCGTCGAAGACCTTGGAAGCGGGGCTCTCGAAGACCTCGTCGGTGACCTCCTGCTCGGTGATGCCGAACTGCTCGCACTTCTCGGCGCCAATCGTAGTGTTGGTGTCGTGGAAGCTGGGCAGGCAGTGCAGGAAGATGGCACCCGGGTTGGCCATAGCCATGACCTCGGAGGTGACACGATACGGGGTGAGCTGAGCGATGCGCTCGGCCCAGACCTCGTCGGGCTCGCCCATGGAGACCCACACGTCGGTGTAGATGACGTCGGCACCGGTGACGCCGTCCTTGACGTCGGTGGTCAGCTTGATGGTACAGCCGTTGGCCTCGGCGATGGGCTTGCAGGCCTCGATGACGTCGTCAGCGGGCATGCACTCCTCGGGGCCGCAGGCCACGAAGTTCATGCCGAGCTTGGAGCAGACAACCATGAGGGAGCGAGCGACGTTGTTCTTGCAGTCACCCATGAAGACGAGGGTCTTGCCCTTGATGTCGTAGTTGAAGTTCTCCTGGACGGTCAGGATGTCGGCGAGCATCTGAGTGGGGTGCCACTCAGTGGTCAGGCCGTTCCACACGGGCACGCCGGACTTAGCGGCGAGCTCCTCGACGTCGTCCTGGGCAAAGCCACGGAACTCGATGCCGTCATACATGCGGCCGAGAACGCGGGCGGTGTCCTCGATGGACTCCTTCTTGCCCATCTGGGACGAACCGGGATCGAGGTAGGTGACGCCCATGCCCAGATCCATGCCGCCGACCTCGAAGGCGCAGCGGGTACGAGTGGAGGTCTTCTGGAAGAGCAGGACGATGTTCTTGCCCTCGAGATAGCGGTGCGGAACGCCAGCGCGCTTCATATCCTTGAAGTTCTTGGAGAGCTTGAGCAGGTACTCGATCTCCTCGGTGGTGAGGTCGAGGAGCTTGAGGAAGCTACGGCCGGAGAGGTTAACACCCATGGTTCGAATCCTTTCGAAGAAATGAATTACGTAAGTATTAGTGTTGCCCGTTTGACAGGCGAAACCGGTGCGGTTGTAGGGAGACCGCACCGGAAACGAAAAGACTTAGAGGTCCTCGCGCCAGAAGGGCATGCTCATGCAGCGCGGGCCGCCACGGCCGCGGGAGAGCTCGGCGGAGGGCACGACGAGAAGGTCCAGGCCCTCCTTGTACAGCACGTCGTTGGTGACGGTGTTGCGGGCGTAGACGCAGATCTTGCCGGGCTCGACGCACAGGGTGTTGGAGCCGTCGTTCCACTGCTCGCGGGAAGCCGCGATCGGGTCGCCGCCGCCGCAGGGGATCAGCTTGACCTGGTCGACGCCGGTGGCGTCCTCCAGGACGTGCTCGAGGGTGTCCTCGATCAGGCGGATGTTGACCTCGCCCGGGTTCTTGCCGGCGGTCAGCTCGTAGACGCGCAGGGTGCCCATGATGGCGGGGTGGATCGTGAACTTATCGACGTCGATCTGGGTGAAGACCGTGTCGAGGTGCATGAAGGCGCGCGAGACCGGGATGTCGAAGGCCAGGATGCGCTCGACCTTGGAGTCGGAGTTCCAGAAGATGTTCTGGGCCATGACGTCGATGGCGGCTGCCTGGGTGCGCTGGGAGATGCCGACGGCGAGGGTCTTCTCGTTGATGTTCAGCACGTCGCCGCCCTCGGTGTGGAACTGGCAGTCGCGGCGGAAGTACAGGGAGACGTCCTTGTAGTCGGGGTGGTACTTGAAGACGTACTTGCCGTACAGGGTCTCGCGGTTGCGGGTGACCGAGTACATGCGGTTGAGGTTGACGCCCTCGCCGACGACCGCGAACGGGTCGCGGGTGAAGTAGAGGTTGGGCATCGGGTCGATGATCAGGTCGGACTCGGACTCGGAGTTGACCAGGGAGTCGAGGGTCGTGGACGCCGTGAGGGGCATGTCGATCTCGGCCTTGGTCATGCCGGCCATGGTCTTCTTGACGAACTCGAGGTTGTCCTCGATGGAGTCCAGCTTCTCGCGGACGATCTGCGGCATGCGCTGGCCGCGGATGCCTGCCTCGGCGATGTACTGGTCGGTGAACTCGGCGCGGGCGCCGGGGACCCGGTCGAACACCTCGGCGACGAGGTTCTCGAGGTAGAGCACCTCCACGCCCTGGTCCCTCAGGATCTGGGCGAAGGTGTCGTGCTCCTGCTGCGCGACCTCAAGGAACGGGACGTCGTCGAACAGGAGTCGCTCGAGCTCGTCGGGCGGCAGGTTGAGGAGCTCGTCGCCGGGACGGTGCAGGCAGACCTTCCTGAGCTTGCCGATCTCGGAAGGCACGTGCAGACCTTTCGTCATGGCCTCCTACCTTTCTTTCGGGCCCTTGTCAGGGCCGATTCGTTAGCGCCCCTCCGTGTGAGGCGTTATTGCTGACGACATATTTATATCCAAAATCAGCCCATACTTCCACCTTGCCCCCGAACGGTTTTTTATAGGGGGTGAACGGCATACACATATACTTCACGCATGGCAAACTTTGATTTAATAAAGTTTATTTACGTGCTTAAACGCTTTTTTAACCGGAAAATCAATTGGAACTAATCTTTCTTAAACCACCCTCAATTTGCATATTTCACGCAAAGGTATGAATAGAATTCGTAATTCTTGCTATGTCTCAACCATTTTGATTTTTATTCAGAAAAAAGTTCGTCCTATTCATTTTTAGCAACCAGGCTACCGTTTACCAGACGTTGGATACCGTTCACCGGAAGCTCAGTATACGGCCCCTCGGATACCCCGCCTGTTTTGCGTCTCTATTTGTAACAACTTGACTTTTTCGGCGGTAAAGACAAACAGACCCGCCCCAAAGGGAGCGGGTCTGCATTCGGTACATCGAGGGCCCAGTAAGGTTTAGGCCCTCGAAATCCTCAAGGGGCTACCGATCGAACTCGGCCAGCGCCTCGCCCAGAAGCCTCAGGCCCTCGCGAAGAACGTCTTCACTCGCGCAGTAGCCCAGACGCGCGCCGCAGGGAAGCTCAAAGCGGCTGCCGGGAACCAGCAGCACTCCCCTCTCGGCCAACAGGCGCTTGCAGAACTCCTCATCGTCCTCGGGAATATCCAGCTGAATAAACGAGGTGGATACGCCCTGTGGCGCCGTCCATGAGACGCGGCTCTGCGTATCGATCCATGCCTGAGCGATATCACGGTTGCCAAACACGATCTTACGGTTGCGCTCAAGGATCTTATCCTTGTGCTCGAGCACGTAGGTCGCCAGGGCGTCGTTGAACACGCCGCCGCAGATCATGGTGTAGTCACGATAGGTGCGGATACGGTTGGAGACCTCTTCGTCGGCCACGACCCAGCCCACGCGAGCCGCAGGCGTCGAATAGGTCTTGGACACCGAGTTGGTGACAATGGCCTTCTCGTACACGTCGGCCATCGATATAAAGGACTCGGTGTTCTCGAGCGGCAGATACACCTCGTCGCACAGCACGTAGGCGCCCACCGAGCGGGCGATCTCGGCAATCTGGCCGAGCGTATCGGCATCGAGCACCGTACCGATGGGGTTCGATGCGTTATTGATGCAGATGAGCTTGGTGTTGGGGCGAACGAGGTGCTTGAGCCGTTCGATATCGGGCTTCCAGCCGAGCTCCTCGCGAAGCTCCCAATACTCGACCTCGGCACCAAGCGTACGCGGAATCTCATAGAGCGGCGCATAGGTAGGCCACTCGGCAATCACGTGATCGCCGGGCTCGACAACAGCCATGATGGCATTGAGGTTAGCACCCGTACAGCCATTAGTCTGCAAAATGTGAACGGGATTGACCTCGCGACGATACAGCTTGGCGACTTCGGCCTTAAACTCCGGCGAACCCTCGATCCAGCCGTAATTCATCTTCTCGCGATCCAGGCGCTCGTAGAACGTAGCACCGTCCTGCTCGTCAAGCGCGCGAAGCTCACCCATGGTCAGCGACGAGATCGTCGACTGAGCGATATCCCATGTAGCACTCTTCTCCCAAACGTTGAGCCATTCCTCAACGCCGATTGTCTTGATATCCATGGCCACCTTATCTGATCTTAATTTAGCGTCAATAAACATGAATGGGACGGTGCGAAAGAACCGCACCGTCCCATTGGGAGACATCTAATGGCAGCTAGATGTTTGTAGTAAGACCTGTACGGGTCTTTGAAAACCTTAGAGGTCCTCGCGCCAGAAGGGCATGCTCATGCAGCGCGGGCCGCCACGGCCGCGGGAGAGCTCGGCGGAGGGCACGACGAGAAGGTCCAGGCCCTCCTTGTACAGCACGTCGTTGGTGACGGTGTTGCGGGCGTAGACGCAGATCTTGCCGGGCTCGACGCACAGGGTGTTGGAGCCGTCGTTCCACTGCTCGCGGGAAGCCGCGATCGGGTCGCCGCCGCCGCAGGGGATCAGCTTGACCTGGTCGACGCCGGTGGCGTCCTCCAGGACGTGCTCGAGGGTGTCCTCGATCAGGCGGATGTTGACCTCGCCCGGGTTCTTGCCGGCGGTCAGCTCGTAGACGCGCAGGGTGCCCATGATGGCGGGGTGGATCGTGAACTTATCGACGTCGATCTGGGTGAAGACCGTGTCGAGGTGCATGAAGGCGCGCGAGACCGGGATGTCGAAGGCCAGGATGCGCTCGACCTTGGAGTCGGAGTTCCAGAAGATGTTCTGGGCCATGACGTCGATGGCGGCTGCCTGGGTGCGCTGGGAGATGCCGACGGCGAGGGTCTTCTCGTTGATGTTCAGCACGTCGCCGCCCTCGGTGTGGAACTGGCAGTCGCGGCGGAAGTACAGGGAGACGTCCTTGTAGTCGGGGTGGTACTTGAAGACGTACTTGCCGTACAGGGTCTCGCGGTTGCGGGTGACCGAGTACATGCGGTTGAGGTTGACGCCCTCGCCGACGACCGCGAACGGGTCGCGGGTGAAGTAGAGGTTGGGCATCGGGTCGATGATCAGGTCGGACTCGGACTCGGAGTTGACCAGGGAGTCGAGGGTCGTGGACGCCGTGAGGGGCATGTCGATCTCGGCCTTGGTCATGCCGGCCATGGTCTTCTTGACGAACTCGAGGTTGTCCTCGATGGAGTCCAGCTTCTCGCGGACGATCTGCGGCATGCGCTGGCCGCGGATGCCTGCCTCGGCGATGTACTGGTCGGTGAACTCGGCGCGGGCGCCGGGGACCCGGTCGAACACCTCGGCGACGAGGTTCTCGAGGTAGAGCACCTCCACGCCCTGGTCCCTCAGGATCTGGGCGAAGGTGTCGTGCTCCTGCTGCGCGACCTCAAGGAACGGGACGTCGTCGAACAGGAGTCGCTCGAGCTCGTCGGGCGGCAGGTTGAGGAGCTCGTCGCCGGGACGGTGCAGGCAGACCTTCCTGAGCTTGCCGATCTCGGAAGGCACGTGCAGACCTTTCGTCATGGCCTCCTACCTTTCTTTCGGGCCTTACTGGCCGAATGTATCAGCGCCCCTCCATATGGGACGCTGCTTGCTGACAGCTCTAGTTATATCCAATTTCCACCCGCAATTCCACCTCGCCCCCGAACGGTCAGCAAAGTACGATGAACGGTATATCGCATATGATTTCCCATGATGCACTTCAGTTTCGTAAAGCAGATTTTCCTAGGTAAACGTTATTTTTCTAAGAAATCAAGATTGAACACTCAAAGTTATCCATGATTCAAAATTGCATAGAGAAAACGGTTTTCTGCATATATATGACGCTTGTCCTCGATTCGACCTACATTCGATTATATTCAGCTTGCTATCATTCTTATTCATACATTCTCACCAGTTGAGTGAGGATATAGATCGCTTACTCAAGGCACCGGACGTAAGTGCTTCGGCTCGTCAGCGTTAGAAGTAGGTAAAGATACCGTTCGCGCGATACGCCCGTGCCATAGGTCGACTAAATTGAGACAATAGAGAACAGTGTTAGGCTACCGTCCCCTGTAGGGACTGAACGGACAGATGCATATGCCGAGCAAAATCGAAAAGAAGCAAGCCGCCGCAAAGCTGCGCAAACCGCCGCGCGACTTCTCGTATACGCAGAACCGAGAGCTCAGCTGGCTACGCTTTGATAACCGCGTGCTTGACGAGGCATTCGACGAGACCGTTCCTTTGTTCGAGCGTCTAAAGTTCGTGTCGATCTTCGAGTCCAACCTCGATGAGTTTCTCATGGTGCGCGTGGGCGGCCTGTCCGACCTGGCAGAGCTAAAAAAACAGCCTGTCGATAACAAGAGCAATATGACCGCCTCCGAACAGGTCGATGCCGTCATGGCCGAAATGCCCGGGCTCCTTACCCGTTGGGAGTCCACCTTCAAGAGCATCGAGGGCAAACTCGACGCCCTGGGCGTTCACCGCGCTCGCGTCGATTCGCTTACGCCCGAGGAGCGCACCTTTGTCACCCGCTACTTCCAGGCCTACGTGTCGCCGGTCATCTCGCCGTTGGTCATTGACCCGCGCCACCCCTTCCCCAACCTGCGCAACGGCGCACTCTATCTAGCTTGCGGACTGGACGGTGTCACGGACGAGGAAAGTCTGCTGGGCCTCATCGAGATTCCCGCCTCGATGAACCGCGTGGTCGAGATTCCCTCGCCCGCCGGCACCTACTCCTACATCTTGCTCGAGGACGTCATTCTTGCCTGCTTGGACAGCTGCTTTGGCTCCTATAAGCCGCTCGACCGCGCTCTGATCCGCGTCACCCGCAATGCCGATATCGACCCGGACGGCGAGGGCGTCGAGGAGGAAGAGGATTACCGCCAGCACATGAAGCGCATCCTCAAAAAGCGCTTGCGCCTGCAGCCGGTGGTGCTTGCCGTCTCCGGTTCGCTCGAGAAGGCGACGCTCAAGACCATCCGCAAAGCGCTCGAGCTTTCGCGCCGCTCGGTTTTTACCTGCGATATCCCGCTCGACCTGGACTACGTCTTTGGCATCGAGGGCAAAATTCCCGAGCACCTGCGCAACGAGCTCCTCTTTACGCCGTTTAAGCCGCAGCCCAACCCCACCATCGACATGTCCCGCTCCATTCGCGAGCAGGTGCTGCAGGGCGACAAGTTGCTCTTTTACCCCTACGAGGCCATGAATCCGTTCCTGGACCTGGTACACGAGGCCGCATACGACCCCGAGTGCATCTCGCTGCGCATCACGCTCTACCGCGTGGCCAAGCAGAGTCGTCTGTGCGAGTCGTTGATTGACGCCGCCGAGAACGGCAAAGAGGTCACGGTGCTCATGGAGCTCCGCGCGCGCTTTGACGAGCAAAATAACATCGAGTGGGCAGAGCGTCTGGAAGAAGCGGGCTGCACCGTTATCTATGGCTCCGAGGGCTTTAAATGCCACTCAAAGATCTGCCAGCTCACCTATCGCGAGGGCATGGCGCTCACCCGACTCACGCTTTTGGGCACCGGTAACTTTAACGAGAAGACGGCCAAGCTCTACAGCGACTTTATGCTCATGACCGCCCATCCCGGGATCGGCGAAGACGCCAACTTGTTCTTCCGCAACCTGTCGCTGGGCAACCTGCGCGGCGACTACCGCTTTTTGGGCGTGGCGCCCGTCGGCCTTAAGCCACTCATCATGCGCGGTCTGGACCGCGAGATCCAACGCGCTCTCGCCGGCGAGCCCGCGCGCGTATTCTTTAAGCTCAACTCGCTGACTGACCGCGAGGTCATCGACAAGATCGCTGAGGCATCGTGTGCCGGTGTGCGCGTGGACATGATCATCCGCGGCATCTCGTGCCTGAAGCCCAACATTGCGGGCAAGACCGAAAACGTGCACGTACGTTCTATCGTCGGACGCTTCTTGGAGCACGCGCGCGTTTACGCCTTTGGCGTGGACTCGGACATGATCTACCTGAGCTCGGCCGACATGATGACGCGCAACACCGAGCACCGCGTGGAGATCGCCTTCCCCGTGCTCGACCCCACCTGCCGCGCCCTGGTGCACGAGTACATGGGCATGCAGCTGCGCGACAACGTGAAGGCACGCAGCCTGACGAGCGACGGCACCTGGGTTCCCGTAGAGCGAAAAGAGGGTGAGAAGCCCTTTAACTCGCAGGAGTTCCTGTTGGAGCGCGCTTATCGCAACGCCGAGTCCGCAGCCGTGGCTTCGGAGCCCGTCGCCAAAGCAAAACCGGAATCCGCACCTGTTCTGGGCCCCAAGCCCAAGCCCCAGGCGGACGTTCCCAAGGTCCAGAAGGTCCAGGCAACCGTCATTGAACCCGACCTGGAATCCGAACCCGAGCCTGCGCCCCAGCCCCAGCCCCAGCCTCGGCCGCAGACCGTCAAGTCCGCGCCCCATGCAAGCGCCCACCGCGAGAAACCCGCCGGCCAGACCAAGGCCATCGAGCGCCATCGCCCCGGCCGCGTGCGTATGGGTCTGGGCCTGATCGGCTTAGGCCTTAAGACGCTCATTACCGGCAAGACGAAATAGACGTTTGTAGAAGCGCCCCGTATTTGAGGAATGCCTCAGGTACGGGGCGCTTTTCCCTGCTACCATGGTTGCGGACAACAACGCGAATGACAGGCAGGAATATGAAGCTCACCATAGAATCGATGACGTATGGCGCCGATGGTCTGGCGCACGCCGACAACGGCAAGGCCGTATTTGTGCAGGGCGCCGTGGCGGGCGATACCGTCGAGGTCGAAATCGTGCAGGACGGCAAGTCGTTTATGCGCGCCCGCGCCACCGAGATTCTTGAGCCGAGCCCCGATCGAATTCAGCCTCCCTGCCCCTTCGTGGGCGCCTGCGGTGGCTGCTCGTGGGGCAATCTCTCGCGCACCGCTCAGCTTGCCGCCAAGGAGCAAAACCTGCGCTCCACGCTCGAGCGCATCGGCAAGTTCACCCCTGAGCAAGTCGACGAGCTGGTGCAGCCCATCCGCCACACCAAGGACGATTGGGGCTACCGCAATAAAATTGAGCTCGAACCGACCGTCGTTAACGGCCGCGTTCGTCTTGGCATGCACGGCGTCGATCCCAGCAAGATCGTGACCGTCGATTCGTGCCCGCTGTTCGATAAGCGTTTTCCCAAGGCGCTCAAATCGGTCGTCGGCGCGCTTAACTATCTGAGCGGCAGCCACGACCTGGGCTTGGAGCGCGTGGGCATTCGCGCCTCGCGTCGCACCAAAGCGCTCGAGGTCGCGCTCTGGACGCCCACGGGCTCGTTCCCGCGCTCGCAAGTCTCGCGCGTGCTGGCAGACGCCGCACACCCCACGAGCATAGTGCGCGTTATGAGCAAGGGTGAGAAGAAGGCCCGCCGCGTCTCCAAGGTTGAGATGCTCGCCGGTGAGGGCTCCTGGACCGAGAACATCGCCGACGGCCAGATGCGCCTTTCGGCCCCGTCGTTTTTCCAGGTCAACACCAAGGGTGCCGAGATTTTGATCGAGCTTGTCATGGAGGCGCTCGACCCGCAGGAAGACGAACTTGCCGTGGACCTGTATTGCGGAGCTGGAACCTTCACCCTGCCGCTCGCCCGCCGCTGCGACTTTGTTGCCGCCGTCGAGGCCTACGGCCCGGCCGTGCGCGACCTGCGCCGTAACCTGGAGATCAACAAACTCGATAACGTCGATGTCATCGGCGGCGACGCGGTGCGCGAGTTCCCCGATCAGGACGCCGATGTCCTGGTGGTCGACCCGCCGCGTGCAGGCCTCGCCCCCGAGGCGATCGACCTTATCGTCAGCACGAGTGCTCGCGATGTCGCCTACGTGAGCTGCGACCCGGCCACCCTGGCGCGCGATCTCAAACGCTTTGTCGAAGAAGGCACCTTCTCCCCCGTAAAGATCACGCCAGTCGACCTGTTCCCGCAAACCTTCCACTGCGAAACCGTCGTCCACCTCAAGCGCAACTAGACTGTTTGCCCCAGACCACGCCCGATGATTTTTCTGGCACGGGGATAAAAATAGATTTGCTCCGAATGATTATTTAATCCCCGTCCAGAAATTGAACCGCCCCCTCATTTCTTGAACATTAGAAATGGGGGCTTCTTTATGGACGGGAGAGTCAGGCACGACGCCACGCTGAGGACTCTTGCAGCAGAGCTTTGCGACAGGGGGTGCGGGCGCGCCGAAGGCCAGCGGGAGGCCGAAGGGTGCCCGGACCCGGCCGGGGCCGGCGGCGTGCGAGGGCAAGCTCATGCGACGGAGCTGCTGCCCGGGCGCCTGAAGGACGAATTCTACAGGAGCCGGACGTGGCGGAGCTTCGAGGAGTTCAAGCGGGACCTCGAAGCCTATACCGTTCACTGGAACAAGAGGAGGCGGGTTAAGCAAAAGGGACTGACCCCGGAGGAGTTCCGAAATCAGTCCCCATGTGCGGCATAGGCCGCTAATTGACCCGTCCAAGTATCGGGGCGCAGTTCATTTCAGCGCCGCCCGAGAAAGCTAAACGCCTTCTGGCAGGTTGTCCCGGGCCGAGGGCGGCCACCTTGATCGCCCTCGGCCCTCACCCACCTCAACTGCCCCTCAATTACATAGAGCTGGTCGAAAAGGGCGCAGGCTAGCAGGTGCCTTCCTCATCGTCGTTGGGCCGGTAGGTGATGAACTCGATAACAAAGGCCAGGACGGCAGAGACGAGCGAGGCGATGATCGCGAAGATCATGTGGGAGATCCCGGCGCCACCAGGGGTCCCGTCGATAAAGTTGAGCAGGTTGAAGACGCCGAGGCCGCCCGAGATGTACATGAGAGCGCCAGTCATTCCCACGATGGCGCCGCCCACGGCGGAGCTCAGGCATGCCACGACGAACGCGCGCTTGTTGGGGAGGGCGATGCCGTAGATGCCCGGCTCGGTGACGCCGAAGAAGAAGGCGGAGATCATCGCGGGAAGGGCGATGCCGCGGAAGCGCTCGTCCTTGTTTCTGAGGTACATGGCAAAGATGACCGCTCCGAGCGCGAACCCGTGGCCGATGGTGGCGGCGAGCACGCTGTCGTGGCCGAGGGTGTTCAGATTCATGATGGAGATGGGGATGAGGCTCCAGTGGAAGCCAAAGATGACGAGGCACATCCACAGTCCGCCGACCAGGGCGCTGCCCAGGACGGAACCAACCACGGGGAGCTGGAAGATGAACGAGAATGCCGCGCTCAGCAGGTTGGTGATGAGGGTGGCCACCGGGCCGATGATGAGGTAGCCCAAAACGATGGAGACCGTCATCGTGGCGAGCGGGACAAGGAACATCTTGAGCGCAGCCGGCATCCAGCTCTTGAGCCAGCGCTCAAGGATAGAGCCGAACCACACCATGAGAAGGACGGGGATCACCGAGCTCACGTAGCCGGACACGGGCATGATGATGGGGATCCCGAGGGCGGTGGCGTACCACGAAAACGTGCCAGCCACGCCGAGGTCGATGCTGCCAAGCGCCTCGCCCGAGGTCAGGGCGACCATCGTCGGGTAGAGGAGCGCCACGCCGATTGCCACACCGGTGAACTCGTTCATGCGGAACTTGCGCGCGGCACTGAACGCCAGGGCGACGGGAAGGAAGTAGAAGAAGCCGTCAGCCACGGTGTAGAGCAGCGTGTAGAGGCCGTCGTTTGCAAAGTCCGGGACGAAGTAGGTGATGAGGGCAAGCAGTCCCTTCATGATGCCTGCGGCGGCAAGCGGTCCCAGGATGGGCTGGAAGATGCCAGAGATAAGGTCGATGATGACGGAGGCCACGGTCTTCTCGCCCTGGGGCTCGTCGTCGGCGCTTGTGCCGCTCGAGAAGTTGCCGGCCTCCAGGACCGCGTCGTAGACGTCCTCGACGATGTTACCCACGACCACCTGGTACTGGCCGTTGGCCTGGATGACCTGGATGACGCCCTTGAGGGCCTCGATCTTGGCCGTGTTGGCGCGGGACTCGTCCTTGAGCTTGAAGCGCACGCGCGTGATGCAGTGCGCGACGCTGGCGACGTTCTCAGCGCCGCCTACGTTCTCGAGTATGGATCTGGCCAGGTCGTCGTATTTTTCAGCCATTATTTTCTCCTTAGTGATATTGCCCGGGCGGCTAGCCCAGGTCGCCTCCGTTGGTGGCGATGGCCTGTTGATACCAGTAGAAGCTCTTCTTGCGCCTGCGCTCGAGCGTGCCGTTGCCCAGGTTGTCGCGGTCCACGTAGATGAAGCCGTAGCGCTTCTCCATCTCGCCGGAGCCCGCGCTCACGAGGTCGATCGGCCCCCAGGTGGTGTAGCCGAGCATCTCGACGCCGTCCTGCTCGATGGCATCGCGCATGGCCTCGATGTGCTCGCGCAGGTAGGCGATGCGGTAGTCGTCCTCGATCGTGCCGTCGGGAAGCACCTCGTCATAGGCGCCGAGGCCGTTCTCCACCACAAAGAGCGGCTTCTGGTAGCGGTCCCAGAGGTCGTTGATCGTGATGCGGAACCCCAGCGGGTCGATGACCCAGCCCCAGTCGCTCGTGCACACGTAGGGGTTCTCCACGCCGGCGAAGGCGTTGCCCTCGGCGACGCCGCCCACGGAGTCGGGGTCGCCCGCGGTGCAGCGCGAGGAGTAGTAGCTAAACGAGATGAAGTCGACGGTGTTCTCCGCAAGGATGCGCTCGTCCTCGGCGGTCATGCCCACGTCGATGCCCTCGCGCTCAAGCATCTTGAGCGCGTAGCCGGGGTAGTGCCCGCGTGCCTGCACGTCCACGAAGAAGAGGTCCTCCTGGTTCTTGACCTGCGCTGCGCGGACGTCCTCGGGACGACAGGAGTAGGGGTAGTAGCTTCCCGCGGCGAGCATGCAGCCTACCTTGTTCTCCGGGTCGACCTCGTGGGCGATCTTGGTGGCCCAGGCGCTCGCCACGAGCTCGTTGTGCGCGGCGCGGTACTCGGCCTCGCGGGCATTCTCCCCGGGCTCGAGGACGAGGCCGGCACCCATGAAGGGACGGTGCAAGATCATGTTCATCTCGTTGAACGTGATCCACCAATGCACGAGGCCGCGGTAGCGGTTGAAGAGCACCTTCACGAGCCGCTTGTAGAGCTCGATGAGGGCGCGGTTTCGCCAGGCGCCGTACTTCTTGACGAGGTGGATGGGGCAGTCGAAGTGCGTGATGGTCACGAGGGGCTCGATCCCGTGCTCGCGGCAGCAGCGGAACACGTCCTCGTAGAAGGCGAGCCCGGCCTCGTTGGGCTCTTCCTCGTCGCCATTGGGGAAGATGCGGCTCCAGGCGATGGAGAGGCGAAAGACCTTAAAGCCCATCTCCGCGAAGAGGGCTATGTCCTCGCGGTAGTGGTGGTAGAAGTCGATTCCCGTCTGGGCCGGGTAGTAGTACCCGGGCTCAAAGTCGAGCATGCGCCTCAGACCGCGACTTACGTCGTTGCGCTCCGACCCGTGTGGGATGACGTCGACATTGGCAAGGCCGCGGCCGCCCTCGTCATAACCTCCCTCGCATTGGTTGGCAGCGGTGGCTCCTCCCCAAAGGAACCCTTTTGGAAATGGCATAGTGCCTCCTTCTCTCTGGCGCCCCCATCTCTGCGGGGGACGCTTTATAACGTCCTTGCGACCTCACGCGCCGGGCCCGTGGCCCTTTCCCTGATGCGCGCGGGCCGCCTGTGAAGGGGTGACTAGCTGACGGCTTGTCCTGCGGCGGCGCGACGTGCCTCCCGGCCTCCAAGCAGGGAGGGGACCTGTGCCAGGCACACGCCGGCGAGGATGATGGCGACGCCCAGCCACTCGACGACGCCGAGCGGCTCGCCGAGGACGATCATGGCGATGAGCAGGCCGGCGGGGAGTTCCGCGGCGGCCATGACAGTGGAGAGGCCTGCGGGCAGGTGCGGAGAGCCCATGCCGAAGAGCAGGACCGGGCAGAGCATGCCAAAGAAGCCGGCGATGACAGCAAAGGGCAGGATGCCCTGGGCGAGGACGCCCGAGACGACGTAGTCCGGGCATACCGTGAGTGACATGACCACGGAGCCCGCGCACACGATGACACCACGCTGCTCGGACGAGCAGGGGGCCTCGACCTTGCCGGAGAGGGTGACAAAGAGGGAGCAGGACACGGCCGCCCCCAGCGCGCAGAGCAGGGCCACGGGGTCGTACCCGGTGATGCCGGCCTTGTAGACGCCGCTGGCGAACACCGTCCCGAAGACGATGACCAGGGCGGAGGCCACTTGGAGGAGCCTTGGCGGGCGGCGCGTCATGACGGTCTGCCACACGAGCCCCAGCCACGTGAACTGGAAGAGGAGCGTGAGCGCCACCGGGGCGGGCAGCACGCTCATGGCGTAGCAGTAGAGGATTGAGGTGAGGCAGGTGAGGACTCCCAGGCCCATGAGCTTGAGGGCGAGCTTCCAGCCCACGCGCTGCCAGCGGTGCCCGAGTGCGTGCCCTGCGAGCGTGGCGAGGGCGAAGAAGAGGCAGCCGAGCCACGCTTGGCTCGCCACCACCTGTGCCGAGGTGAAGCCCGCGGCGTAGGCGAGCTTGTAGGTCGTGGCCATCGCGCCGTAGCAGGCGCCGCCCGCAAAGACCTGGAGCGCCGCCTTGGCCTGTCCCGCGCCCGTGGCTCCTGCCCCGGCGGCCTGTTGCTTGATTGTGTTTGTTCCTGCCATTAGGCTCCCTTCCGTCTGCTGTCTTGCAGACGCACGTCTCGTGCGTCTGTTCCCTGCAGTCGGAAGGTGGGCTCGTGCGGTCTTCTGGCGGTGCATGTGGCACCTGCTGCCAAGACGAAAAAAGCCACGCAACCGACTGCTCGGTTGCGTGGCAAAAAGGTGGCTAGCGCCCAGAAAAGTCCACGCGTTTTTAGACTGGGACAGAGTACTACAACAGGTGAGATTCCGTCAAGAAAAACCGAGGAAAAAAGTGAGCCTCTGCCCGCCGTACCTGTGGCGGTCGTTCTCCGAACGAGGCGGTGCTGTTGGGGACTGTCTCGATCTGTAACAGTTGGGGCTAGTTTTGGTCGATGGATGTTACAGATTGAGATTGTTGAGGATGGGTGGGGGTAGCTAATTCGGACGGGGCTATTTTAAACATTGGGAAATCGAGCGTGGCAAGCGGAGGTCTTCGGGGTATAAGACGGCTAATTGTATGCCGCCCTATGAAAGGAACCCTCATGCCCAGCGTTGCCGTTCTCGCCGCCGATGGCTTTGAAACTATTGAATGCCTGACCATGGTCGATGTTATGCGTCGCGGCGGCGTGCGTGCCACGCTCGTCTCGATCATGCCCACGCGTGAGGTCGTAAGCTCGCTGCAGATCCCCGTGACCTGCGATGCGCTCTTTGATGAGATCAATTTTGACGAGTACGACTGCGTCGTGCTGCCCGGCGGCCTGCCCGGTGCCACCAACCTGCGCGCCGATCAGCGCGTCTGCGACGTGGTCTGCGAGTTCGCCGCGACCAAGCACGTCGCCGCCATCTGCGCCGCCCCGTTTATCCTGGGTGAGCTCGACCTGCTCGAGGGGCGCCACGCCACGTGCTTCCCTGGCTTTGAGAAAAGCTTCCCCGAAGGCGCCTATACCGGCGAGAAGGTTACGCAAGACGGCAACATCATCACCGCCAGCGGCATGGCCCAGTCGCTCCCCTTTGCGCTTGAGCTGCTGCGCACGCTCGCCGGCGACAAGGCCGTCGAGAAGGTTGCCGAGGGCATTCAGCTATGATTTTGGCTTCGCAATCACCGCGCCGCATCGAGTTGATGCGCGAAGCGGGCTATGACATTCGCGTGATTCCAGCAGATATCGACGAGACGCCTTTTGATGGCGAAGCTCCGCTTACGCTCGTCGAGCGCCTGGCACGCGCCAAAGCCGCTGCCGTCGCCGCTGAACACGCCGAGCCCAACGAGCTGACCGTCGCTGCCGATACTATCGTCACGTTTGACGGTAGAATTTTGGGCAAGCCCGCAAATGAGGACGAGGCGCGCACCATGCTCCGCGAGCTTTCGGGCCGCACGCACCAGGTGGCGACCGGCGTCTGCATCGTCAAGGCCGGCGACGCCACGGCTCCGCACGCCGCCGAGAGCCTGTCCTTTGTCGATGTGACCGACGTGACGTTCTACGAGCTCAACGACGAACAGATCGAGCACTACGTCGCCTCGGGTGAGCCCATGGACAAGGCCGGCGCCTACGGCATTCAGGGCACAGGAGGACGCATGCTCGTGCATGATATATCGGGCGACTTCTATAACGTGGTGGGCCTACCCATCGCTCGCGTCGCGCGCGCGATTAAAAAACTCTCGTAATTGCACCTGGCGCTGGGTATCCCCCAGCGCCTACAATTTTGGCGTACCGTACGGATCCCGACCGGGCACATGGCGCGGCGGAAAACCGATAGGAGTTAAACATGGATACACTGCTCGAGGCCATTGACGTCTGCGATGTCGATGGCTTTTGCTATGGCAACTATACGGACGAGGAGGCCGGCACCGGTTGCACCGTAATCGTGGCACCCGAGGGCGCCACCGGCGGCGTTGACGTTCGCGGCGGTGCTCCAGCATCGCGCGAAACCGACCTGCTGCGACCCGAGAACACCGTCGACAAGGTCCACGCCGTCTGCCTTTCGGGCGGATCGGCCTTTGGTCTGGAGGCCGCAAGCGGCGTCGCCCGCGAGCTCGAGAGCCGCGGTATCGGCCTTCCCGTCGGCCCCACGCAGGTGCCTATCGTGTGCTCCAGCTGCATCTTCGACCTCGCCTTTGGCGATCCCACCGTGCGCCCCGACATAGAGGCCGGCATCGCCGCCGTGCGCGAGGCACTCGACAACACCCCCACCACACTCGAGCAGGGCAATGTGGGCGCCGGCACCGGCGCTACCGTAGGTAAGCTCATGGGCCCCGCCACCTGCATGAAGGCCGGCCTTGGCACTGCCGCCGTGGCGCTCGGTCCCGTTAAGGTAGGCGCCGTGGTTTCGGTCAACGCCTGCGGCAACGTCGTCGACCCGACCACGGGCGAGTGGGTGGCAGGCATGCGCGCAGCAGCCGATAGCGACCAGATCATCGATATGGAGCTCGCCGCTTTTGCCGCCGCCAGCTCTATGCAGATGCCGCTCGACCGCACCAACACCACTATCAGTTGCATCGTCACCAACGTGGAGCTCACCAAGGCCCAGGCCACCAAGGTCTCCCAGATGGCAGCAGACGCCTACGCGCACGCCATTCGCCCCACGCATACCACCAACGACGGCGACACCATCTACACCCTCGCCAGTGGCAAACTGGGCGCCCAGGCAAGCGCCGCCATTCCCCTAGACCTGCTGGGCATGCTCGCCGTAAGGGCGCTGGAAACCGCCATCGTAAACGGAGCCAAAACCGCCAAAACCTCCCACGGCATCCCCGGCGCCGCAAAGTAACCTCACCTGACCGGTTGCCCGGTAGGGCTTGGTTATGTTTGCTGCTCTACAGTCCTGGCTCGCACGAAGAGCACATTAAGTGCTCTTCGGCTCGTGCGGAACTCGCGACAAACATAACCAAGCCCCACCGGGCAACCTACTCAACCAGATCCCTTTCAGCCCAGGCCCCTGTGTACCGCGCGTCGAAGATCTTCAAATTCAAATCATCTGAAAATCGATACTTATAGCAGAGGTCCCTTGGCCTTTAGTTTGATACAAGTTCCGCACGAGCCGGAAAGCACTTAATGTGCTTTCCGTGCGAGCAGGACTGTCCGCAGTAGCAAACTAAAGGCCAAGGGGCCCAGTCAACCTAACAGAAGCGATTACTCGGCAGTTAGTTGAATTTGAAGATCTTTGAGGCAAGACGGTATAGGCCGAGTGTGGTTTTGTCCCCGGCCCGTCCGCGCAGGTTGGTAAAGAAGCCGACCACGCCGTAGCGAGCACGACGATACATGCGCTCGTCGTAGGACTTCAAATCGCCCCACAGCGTCTTCAGACGCTCATCGGCACAATCCTCATCGGAAAGCTTGGTAAGCACCGAGCAAATCGCCATCATCATGGTGAAATAGCCCATCATGTACGAGCGCAAACGCGACGACTCAACATCGCTGTACAGGTGGAACGATTCCATCATGATGCGCGTAACGCGGAACTGCTGGTCCAGGCGTTTAACCATCGTCGCCTCGTTGACGCTCTGGCCCTCGCGACCGATAAAGTAGCGGTAGAGGTCGATGTCGGCGTAATAGATAGTCTTGCAACGCGGCAGCGGCACGTAGGCGTAGATGTTGTCCACATAGAACGTGTGCGGCGGCATGGGAAGGTTGGACTCGCGCAGTACATCCGTGCGATAGCACAGGCTGTGCATGAGCAGGTTCTGGTCCAGGCGGAAATGACCGATCTGGTCCCAGGTAAAGATCTTTTTGCGCGGCAGGGCAAACTTGTAACCGATAGCGGTATGCGTGCCCTCGTAAACCTTCTCGTACACGTAGTTCGAGATAAACAGGTCCACGCGCTGGCGGCGCTCCTCAAAGCCGCGCAGGATCGAAAGCATGGTCGAAAGGGCTGCGCCGTCGAGCCAGTCGTCCGAGTCGACAACCTTGTAATAGGTGCCCTGTGCCTCGCGCAGGCCCGAAAGGACGGCGATACCGTGGCCGCCATTCTCCTGATGCACCGCGCGGATAATACCGGGGTAACGCGTCTCCCACTCGTCGGCCTTAGCGGCCGTCTCGTCCTTGGAACCGTCATCGACGATGATGATCTCGATATCGGTGGCGTAATTGCTCCCCTCCAGAATAGAGGTGATGCAATGGTCCATGTCCTTGGCGGCGTTATACGAGGGAATACCGAATGTAATAACTTTATGCATGGCAGGCGATAATCTCATCCGATAGGTCGAGGGCGGAGTTGGTCACAGCATCCATATCGTAGTAGCGATACTCGGCCAGGCGACCAACTGGATGGAAGTTCGTCAGGTTCTGGACGCGCTCAAGATAGCGCTCGTAGAGCTCACGGTTCTCGGGCTCCAGGATGGCGTAATACGGCGTCTCGCCCGAGCCGGGCGTATAGGCCTTGGAGTACTCCTGCATGATGGTGGTCTTGCCGGGCAGGACCTGACCGGTCATGTTCTTGAACTCGGTAATGCGCGTATAGTCCTCGCTCGTGGTGTAGTTGACGGTGCCCACGGGCTGGAACTGATCCAGATCGAGCGTCTCGAACTTCATGTCGAGTGTGCGGTACGGCAGCGCGCCCAGGTCGAGGTTGAACAGCTCGTCGAGCGGACCGGTGTAGACGATCTCGCCACCATAGACCTTGCCGTCGATCTTGACGGTGGTCTCGTCGATTTCAAAGAGGTCACGGGCGTCTACGTCACAGAACACGTCGATCAGATCGTGATCGAGCATATGCTCGAACAGCGCGGTATAGCCGTCCTGCGGCATGCCCTGGAAAGGAGCCTGCGGGAAGTAGCGGTCATCGTCGCCCACAAAGACGGGAACGCGGCCGGTGATCGAGGGATCGATCTGGTCGGGTGTCTGGCCCCACTGCTTCATGGTGTAATGCAAAAAGACGTTCTCGTAGACGTAATCAGCGACCTCGGCCAAGTCGGGGTCGTTCTTCTTACGCAGCTCCATAATGGGCACCTTGACATCCTTGCCAAAGGTCTCCACGAGCTTCTGATACAGCTCCTCGCCCCGCTCGTCACCAAAGGCGAGTTTGAGACTCGCATGGTTGAAGGGCACGGGCATAAGGGTGCCGTTGATGTTGGCGAGCACCTTGTGCTGATAATCCGTCCACTTGGTAAAGCGCGACAGGAAATTGTGCACGCGCTCGTTAAAGGTGTGATAGATATGCGGACCGTACTCGTGGATCAGGATTCCGGCCTCGTCAGTGCAGTCATAGGCATTGCCCGCAATGTGGCTACGGCGCTCCAAAACGGCAACACGATAGCCGATGGTCTCGGCAAGACGGCGGGCGCAAACGGCACCGGCATATCCAGCACCGACGACAATCATGTCGTACGCGCCGGCGTTAAAGCCTTCAGGCAGGCCTGAGGTAATCTGCATCGATACTCCTTGTCAAAAGCCACGGGCTCGTTAGCTGGGCTTTTCTCGAACATTCTTCGAGACATATTTATCAGAGCGATTATAGCGCTAATGCGTCCTATAATGAGCTTGCCACACAAGGAAAGCTCAAGCACCGCGGCGTACAAATTTGAAAGGTAAACCCGCTAGCAGCGGGTTTATTCGTGAACAGCCGGGCGCCTGGAGCTTAGTGAAACGCTTGTAAGGAGTAACATGAGCGATTTCCTTAACCGTATGAAGTCTGCCGCCAAGGCCGACCTTAAGACGATCGTCCTGCCCGAGGGCGAGGATCCGCGCACCATCGTCGCGGCCACCAAGATTATCGAGGAGGGCCTGGCAAAGATCGTCATCCTGGGCAACCCCGACGAGATCAACGTTCCCGGCGCCACCGTCATCGATCCGCGCAATGCCGAGAAGCACGAGGAGTACGCGCAGAAGTTTGCCGAGCTCCGTGCCAAGAAGGGTGTCACCATCGAGCAGGCTCGCGCCCAGGTGATGGACGCCACCTACTTTGGCACCATGATGGTCAAGATGGGCGACGCCGACGGCTTGGTCTCCGGCGCCTGCCACTCCACCGCCGACACCCTGCGCCCCGCGCTGCAGATCCTCAAGACCGCCCCGGGCACCAAGCTGGTCTCGGCCTTCTTCGTGATGTGCACCGACACCCCGCAGTTCGGCACCGACGGTACGCTGATCTTCGCCGACTGCGGCCTCAACATCAACCCGTCCTCCGACGAGCTCTCCGAGATCGCCATCGCCTCCGCTCACTCCTGGTCCACTTTTATGGGCAGCGTCGAGCCGCACGTGGCCATGCTCTCCTACTCCACCATGGGCTCCGCCGGCGGCGAGGTCGCCAAGAAGGTCCAAGAGGCCGTGAAGTTCTGCAAGGAGAAGGCCCCCGAGCTCGCCATCGATGGCGACCTTCAGCTTGACGCCGCCATCGTTCCCACCGTCGCCCAGCTCAAGGCTCCCGGCTCCTCCGTTGCCGGCAAGGCCAACGTGCTTGTGTTCCCCGACCTCGAGGCCGGCAACATCGGCTACAAGCTGGTCCAGCGCTTCGCCGGCGCCGACGCTTACGGCCCTATCCTGCAGGGCATTGCCAAGCCGGTTAACGACCTTTCGCGCGGCTGCTCTGCCGACGACATCGTGGGTGTCGTGGCCATCACCGCTGTCCAGGCTCAGATGGCTGAGTAGCGTACGCACTCCCTCGAAGGCCGTACGGGCTATCCCCTGAAAACGTCCTCGACCAATGAAACGCCCCCGTTCTGCTCCTTCGGAGCTACGAACGGGGGCGTTTCTGGTCTGCGGATTGTTTTCAGGGGTTAGCCTGTGCGGCCTTCTACCGCTACGTAGCGATCAGGGAATCTGGAGTGGACGGCGGCTTAGCTACGAGCTGGGGCTGAGGATCTGAATGCATGGGTGACGTTGCTGAGGGCGTATGTGTTTGGAATCGATCACTTTGGATCTGAGCGGCAAAGCTTGGGTCGTCGTCCTTCTGCCAACAAAAAGGCCTCCGGAGCCGTTTGCTCTGGAGGCCTTTCATTCAATTGCAAATGAGCGCTAGTTGTTCTTGGTCAGGCGCTCGACGTCGTGGGCGATCATGTATTCCTCGTCGGTGGGGATGACCATAACCGTGACGGAAGAGCCGGCGGCGCTGATGACCTGCGGGCCGTTGCCCACGGCCTCGCGGTTCTTGTTGTTGTCGATACGCACGCCCAGCCACTCAAAGCAGTCGCAGAAGGCCTTGCGGATCGACCAGTCATTCTCGCCGATGCCGGCGGTAAAGGTAATGGTGTCCACGCCCGCCATGGAGGCGATCATGGAACCGGCCTGCTGCATGGCCTTATAGGCGAACATATCGAAGGCGAGCAGGCAGCGCTCGTCACCCTCGGAGGCGCGCGTACGGATGTCGCGGGCGTCGTTGGAGATGCCCGAAATGGCAAGCAGACCGGACTGCTTGTTCATCATGTCATCGACTTCCTGGTAGGTGTAGCCGCCCTCGCGCTGGAGGTAGCACACGGTGGCCGGGTCGATAGAACCGCAACGGGTGCCCATCATCAGACCGTCAAGCGGCGTGAGGCCCATCGTGGTATCGCGGCACACACCGTCCTCGATGGCGGCAAGCGAGGCGCCGTTGCCCAGATGGCACGAAAGCAGACGGTGGCAGCGCGCACCCAGGATCTCCTTGGCCATCATCCACTCGTAACGGTGGCTCGTACCGTGCGCGCCATATTTGCGCACGTGGTACTTGTCGCACACGTCCTTGGGCAGGGCGTAGGTGTAGGCGACCTCGGGCATGGTCATGTGGAACGAGGTGTCGAAGACGGCCACATTGGGCAGCTCCGGATACTTCTCGCGGCAATATTCGATTGCCGCGGCCTCGCCGTAATTGTGTAGCGGGGCGAGCGGGGCCACCTCAAGGATCTTAGCCATGACCTCATCGTCGACGACCGCGGAATCATCGAAATGCCAGCCACCCTGAACGATACGGTGGCCGATGCCATCGATCGTAAAGTCGGTCTTCTCGAGCTCCTCGAGTACGCGCGCAATGGCCGAGCGATGATCGGGGAAGGGAACCTCTTCGGTCTGCTTGGCGCCACCGTTCTCGGCGTGACCAAAGATGCCCATGTCCGAGCCGATACGCTCGCAGTTGCCCTTGGCGAAAACCTCGCGGGTATCGGTATCCAAGAGCTGATATTTAAGGCTTGAGCTGCCGGCGTTAACAACAAGTACGTTCATGAGACTCCTTTGCAGTGCAATACGGTCGGCATGCCCCTTAAGGCGGCCGTATGTTAATAAGAAGTTATCACAGCTTGATAAATAGCTATCATGCATATCGCCCAACGAGCGCAAAAGAGGGGCCAAACGGCATGTTGCTGTCCAGCCCCTCCCCTCTTGCAACTACTTGGCGTTGACGATGCGCTCGACGTCGGAAGCGATCATGAACTCCTCGTCCGTGGGGATGACAAAAATCTTGACCTTGGAATCCTTGGCGGACAGGCACCAAGCGCCGTCGCCGCGCAGGGCATTGCGGGCATGATCCATCTTGACGCCCATAAAAGCCAGACGATCGGCCACGCCGGCGCGAACGGCCGGAGCGTGCTCACCGATGCCGGCGGTAAAGACCAGGGTGTCCATGCCACACATGGAGGTGGCCATCTCGGCGGCCTTGGCGGCAATCTTGTAGACGAACATATCGAAGGCGAGCTGAGCCTCGGGGTCGCCAGCGGCGGCGAGCTCCTCGACGTTACGGCAGTCGTTGGTCTTGCCGCCAGTCACGGCCATGAGGCCGGACTTCTTGTTCATCATCTCGTCGACCTCGTCAAAAGTGTAGCCACCCTCGCGCTGCAGGTAGCACACGGTAGCCGGGTCGATGGAACCGCAGCGGGTACCCATCATGACGCCGTCGAGCGGCGTCAAGCCCATGGTGGTGTCCATGCACTTGCCGTCCTCGATGGCGCACAGAGAAGCGCCGGAGCCAATGTGGCACACGACGACCTTGCGGGCCTCGCCGTTGGTCATCTCGGCGACCTTCTTGGAGATGTAACGGTAGCTGGTGCCGTGAGCGCCATACTTGCGGATGTGCAGCTTGTCGCAGACGTCCTTGGGCAGGGCGTAGGTGCGGGCGACCTCGGGCATGTTGAAGTGGAAAGCGGTGTCGTAAACCGTGACGTTGGGCAGGTCGGGATACTGCTCCAGGCAGTACTCGATAACATTAGCCTCGGGGTTGTTGTGCAGCGGGGCGAGCGGGGCAACCTCGCGGATCTTGGCGAGAACGTCCTCGTCGACGAGGGAGGAATCGCCAAAGTACCAGCCGCCCTGAACGATGCGGTGGCCGATGCCCTCAATCTTGACGCCGTTGGCCTCGAGGTCCTTCAGGACGACCTCGATGGCGACCTTGTGGTCGGGGAACTCGATGTTCTCGGTCACCTTCTTGGAGCCGTTGGCAGCGTGGGTGAAGGTGCCGCCGGTAAAGCAGACGCGCTCGCAGGAGCCCTTTGCGGACACCTTGTGGGACTTGGTATCGATGACCTGATACTTAAGGGTCGAAGATCCTGCGTTGACGACCAGAACGTTCATGTGTCTCCCTACTAACAGGCGGTGTGGCGCCGCCAGATTACATACGCTTCAATAATAAACCCAAACGCCCTCGCGCTCGGGTTTATTGCGTTGATATATAAGTTATCGGTGCCTAAATACTCATGGCCTTTGACTTGTAAGACAAAATAGCGCGGGGATATACACCAGGGAAGAAATCCCGAGCGCAACAAGCAATACGACTCGAATGCCCGCAACGCTACTCAGCACAGAGTTGAGCAGATAGAAAAGAACAGCACCCACCGCCACCATCTGGCTTTGAACCGAAATCAGTGAACAGCGCATCGATGAATCGGCAGCATTTTGGAAAACTGAGTATTTGATTGGGGCAAACAACGAGTACGCAACCGTCTGCAGCACATAGAACACGGGCAGCAAATTAGCCGGAGCAAGGGGGATCAAAAACAAAGCTGTCAATACTAAGCGAATGATGCCGCAAATACGCGCAAAACGGCCCTTGTCGACATGAGCAATCACACTGGGCACAATAAGCCCCATGGAGGCCGAGGCAAGGAGCTGGACCGCAATGGTCACACCCGAAGCGACGGCATTCATTCCGCGACCCGCAAGCAGCAGTGAGAAAAAGTCTTCCAGGGCGACAAAAGCAAATGCCTGAGAACAGTCCATGATGAACGCTGAACGAAGAATGCCATTACACGCAATAGCGGTACCGATCATCTTCGGGCTAATTCCACGCTCAGGTGCCCCCGCAGTGCCCCCTCTTCGCATCTCAGGAATGCAGACAACGACAACCAACGTCAACACCATTGCGATGATATCTGCCGAAAGACCAATGAGATATGCACCGACAGACGAAATGAAACCGCCCACGCAAGCGGAGATGGCATAAGAGGCATAGAAAACAAATCGCTCAACGACATTAAGTCTTACGAGCTGGTCCTGAGAGACGCTGTCAATGTAAATCGCTTCTATGGATCCGCTCAGACATGCAACGGCAAAACCTTTGAGAGCGAACGCACCGATTAAAAGCAGAGGGGAACGGACGAGAAGCAGGGCGGCGTAGTATCCAAGCATCCCCACACCGCCAACGAGACCGCTTGTCTTTCGTCCAAACCTATCAGCAATATAGCCAGTGGGAACTTCGAGGATGAACTTACTCACTTGATATGCAATCATCATGCTAGAAATCGCCACCATCGAGAATCCGACGAATTCAAGGTAAACCGTCAGAAAATACAAAATGGTGCTGAAGTTCGACAAAAAAACGAACGTCATATAAAGCAAAACCGTACGGTTTTTCATGCTCCGCCCTCCAAGAGTCAGCAATCTAAATCGGAATCTTGGAAAAGCATGAGGGCAAAGCTGTCAGCTATGTGTTGCAGGGCGTCAACATTCACTTGACGACACGAGGCCAAATGGCCTCACGAAGCGAGATGACGCAATAGGTGAAGAAATACCGTCTGGTGTCGATCGGTCCAGGCATTTTGTCGATAGCAAAAGTAGATGGGCAAGGCTACGTCATGTGAGGCTTCAATGGAGCACTCGCTCACTTCCGATCCATCCGATGCGAGAGTGGAGCCAGAAAAACCCAATATCAATCCCCCGGCTTGAAGAAACTCAGCCTGCGCCCTGTTTTCGTATTCGACATCACGGAAGCGAAAAATGACGAGCTGGGCTTCAGGGCATTGGTTGATTGCATTGAGACAGGGCGACAAATTAATGGGAACAGCTAACCTGCCGCCCAGTAACTCACGAACGGTCATAGCACCCACAGATTGATGACCCGCTGGGCACGAAAGAACCTTGAGCTCCTTTTCACCCAAGTATTTCGAAGAAAGGACACTGTCCCTTGGTTCCTCAAATGAGATGGCCGCATCCGAAATGCCAAGCACAAGTGATTCAAAGCATGTAGCCGTTGGCTGATGCCACACATCAAGGTGAATCTGAGGGTGCGAGCGTTCAAACGAGTCATACCAGTTTTCGGCAAAAAGGCGCCCCCGCCCATGAAGGCAGGGGGCGTAAAGACGAAAGTGGCCGTCGGGCGAGACGCCGTCGTCCCTCGATTGAGCGTACTTTTTGAGATCGTCGACTTGCGCCAGGATCACGCGTGCACGACGCGCAAATTCTCTGCCCGCCGGAGACAAAACAGCCTCCCCCGCCGATCGGTCGAGCAAAACAATCTGATACTCAGATTCCAACTTCTTGGTTGCCGACGAAACGGCTTGCGGACTCACATGAACGGCGCGAGCTGCTTTGCGCACGCCGCCATAGTTCGCTACCGCTTGAAGGTATTCGAGTTGAGAAAGCTGCATAGATTACTCCAAAGGCAGCCAAGTCGACGGGCTACGCGCCCTCAGATGAGGTTCTCGCCCAGGTTTTTGCCGCCGAGGACGTGCATGTGGAAGTGCATGACGGTCTGGCCGGCGTTGACACCCTTGTTGGAAATGACGCGGAAACCGTCCTCCAGACCCTTGGCCTTGGCGACCTCCTGGATGGCGTGAGCCATGGCGCCCATGGTCTCGGCGGGCACGTTGTCGGCGATATCGCTGTAGTGCTTTTTGGGGATCGCGAGCGTATGGACCGGCGCCTGGGGGTTGAGATCGTCAAAAGCGATGACCTGGTCGTCCTCATAGACAACGGTCGAGGGGATCTCGTGGTTGGCAATTTTGCAGAAAATGCAATCACACATGGTTGGTTCCTTTCTCACAGACCAAGGTAGTCTTTTTGGGACGGGGCTTTTTTGACTACTTTTTCGCAAACGCAAACGCTCGGCGAGCCGTCGCGCAAGGGCAGTCAAAAAAGCCCCGTCCCAAAAAGACCACCCCAAAGCAGGCTGTAAGTTGGCTAGAACGAAAGGTTGTCGTCGGTGTTGGCGGCTTCGCCGTCGGCGAGCACGTCGTTGCCATCAACGTCCTTAAGAAGCACCGAGACCTTCTGCTCGGCATCGGACAGGCGGGTGCGCAGGCTCTTGAGGAGCTCGACGCCGCGGGTGTAGCTCTCGAGCGACTCCTCGAGCTCCATATCGCCCGACTCAAGGCTGCGGATGATGAGCTCCAGCTCCTGCGAAGCCTGCTTGTACGTAAGCTGCTCCACCGGGGTCTTCTCTGCCATATCTGTTTCCTTTCCTAAAGGTTTATCACTATGAAACGCGGTCTACTCGACCGCATCGACCGTTGCCGCCACGTTGCCGTCTGCCATGCGTACGCGGATGGCGTCGCCGGGCTTAAAGGTCTTGGCGCTCGTAGCCACGCCGTCTTCGCTGTAGGCGATGGAATAGCCGCGGGCAAGCACCTTGAGCGGCGACAGGGCATCGAGCGACGCGGCCGCTCGGCCCAAGTCGGACGCGGGCTTGCTGAGCATCGTGCGCCCCTGATGCTCTAGACGGGAGCTTGCGAGCATGAGCGCATGGCGCTTGCCATCAAGCCCTGAGGTGCTTGCGATCAAGCGCTCGGGCAGACGCTCGAAGTTGGAACGAAAGGACCCGACCGAACGCGTTATGGCGCCAGACAGACGATCGGCCGTCAGGGCAAGCTCGGACTCGCGACGCTCGACCATAAACGTTGGATCGTTCAGGCACGGGCGGCACGCGGCCGCATCGAGCGCATCGCCCAAGCGCGCCGTATAGGTATCCCAGGCACGCCGACCACGCTGATCGAGCATCTCCAGATCGACCTGATCCGACCCGATCATCGAAGCCATCGCAGCACCTAGGCGCTGACGGCGCGTCTCGAGCACATCCGCCAGCTCTGTCATAGCCGGTGCCACGGATTCTGCCGCCGCTGTGGGCGTGGAAGCGCGACGGTCGCTCACCATGTCGCAGATCGAGGTATCGGGCTCATGGCCAATGCCCGTCACCACAGGCACGGGGCAAGCCGCTACCGCACGGGCAAGGTCCTCGTCGTTGAAGGTCATGAGGTCCTCGAAGGAACCGCCGCCACGCACGAGCAAAATGCAATCGGGCGCCGGCGTAATGGCAGCGGCGCGGCGCAAGCCTTCAATAAGCTCTGTCGGCGCACCCTCGCCCTGGACCTTTGCGCCCACGCAGACGAGCTCAACAAGCGGGTTGCGGCGGCGCAGCGTACGCTTGACGTCGTCGATTACGGCACCCGAAAGCGAAGTGACGACTGCCACACGCGAGCAGAACACTGGGATGCGACGCTTGCGTGCCTCGTCCATCAGGCCCTCGCGACGTAGCTTTTCGGCCAACTGCGCAACCTGCTGACGCAGCAAGCCCTCCCCCGCCAACGAGAACGAGCGGGCGACAAAGCTCATGCGACCCGTAGGCTTGTAGAGATTGAAGCTGCCCTTAAAGCTCACCTGCATACCGTCGCGCAAATCGAAGGTGCGCTTGAGATAGGCGCCCTTCCAGATGATGCAGTCAACGGCTGCCGAGTCGTCCTTAATCTGGAAGTAGCAGTGACCGCTTCGGGCATTGGGGCCACGGAAGCCCGTGACCTCGCCCAGGACGCTCAGCTGCGGAATAGCATCGAGCGCACCAGCGGCGATCTCCACCGCCTGGCTCACGCTGAGCTCTTTGCGCTCCTGCTCGTCCGAACCGTCGAACTCGGCGGAAACGGCATTGCCGGTCAGATTCCAGCCTGCCACGCAGCCTCCTTTCGTCATCGTGCACAAGGGCTCCGGCCCTGCGCAAATTCAAGTCCAACACATAGTACAGCGCCGCGGGGACACAAATCTCCGCGGCGCCCGTCAAGCCAATTTGTTATCGGTTGGAGTTTCTGTTGTAGCGAGCCATCAGGTAGAGCAGCTGAATGATCGAAGTGAGCGCTGCAGCAACGTAGGTAAGCGCGGCTGCCGTCAGGACCTTCTTGGCACCATTGACCTGCTTGGAGCTCATGCCCGACTGCTCGATGTACGCCACGGCGCGGCGGCTGGCATCGATCTCGACCGGCAGCGTAACCAACTGGAACAACACACTAAACGAGAAGAAGACCAGCGCGAGGGTCGTGAGTCCCGCAATGTTCATAAACAGGCCCATGAGTAGCACGATGGTCCAGGTGTTCTGGGTAAAGTTGACGACCGGGACCAGGGCGGTGCGCACCTTCATCATGGCATAACCACTTTGACGCTGGGCGGCATGGCCCGCCTCGTGGCAGGCCACGGCAACGCTTGCGACCGATCCGCCCGAGCGGTTTGCTTCCGAGAGATACAGGTTGTTATCCTGCGGGTTGTAATGGTCGGTGAGCTCACCGGCGACACCCTTGATACCCACGGCGCTACAACCGTTGGCATCGAGCATGTGGCGCGCGACCGTGGCACCCGTGTCGCCGTCCGAGCGAACCTTGGACCAGGTTTTGTACGTCGAGTTGATATAGCTCTGCGCGGCAAGACCGAGCACTGTACAAACAAGGACAACCAGCAGGTACAGCGGATCGATGCCAAAGCCGTATCCATAGTAATAGGGCATGCAAATTCCTCCGAATCGAGTTACACGTTGGAGGCATTCTACCCACTCAGCAGACTAGGCTTCCCTATAACAACTCAATCTTTCCGTCCTTCACGGTGAGTCCCATATTGCCGGAAAGCAAATCGTCCAGGCGCGAGCCCACAAGCTCAAAGCGCCAACCTTCGCGCAGGGGGCTCTGCTCGGGATGCTCAATGTAGTCGGCCAGGTCATCGCGCGAGGCAATGACCGAGGTCGCCACGCCCGAGCGCTCGGCAACCAGGCGAATAAGCGCATACATAAGATCGGTCACGCTCTCCAGCTCCGGAGAGATCTGACGATGTCCGCGCACCATAAGCGGCAGGCGATCGTGCGGACAGCTCGCACCGCGCTTGATGGCCATGAGTGCGCCGTCCACGTCGCGCTCCCCCAGCTGGTCGGTACCGCGGATGCTGCGGAACTCCTCAACACGCACGGGATTGCGCTTAACCAGAGCCAGCAGCGTATCGTCGGACATAACCCACTTGCGCGGGATATTGCGACGCTCGGCCCGATCCTCACGCCAGGCGGCAAGCTCGCGCGCAATGCCCAACTGATGGCGGCTGCACGAGTTGATGCGCTTGACCTTGCGGAACGCTTCGTGGCGGTCGGCGCGGTAGTGCGACTCATCGGCCAGCGGGCGCAGCTCATCGAGCACCCAATCCACACGGCCCAGCTCGCGCAGGCGGCTCATCATCTCGGTATAGGCAACAATCAGGTACTTGACGTCATCGATCGCGTACTCAATCTGCTTATCGGTCAGCGGGCGGCGCGACCAGTCGGTCAGCGACTCGGTCTTAGGCAACGAAACGCCGCAGAACGTCTGCACGAGCGCACCGTAGGAAATCTGCTGGCGCTCGCCCAAAAAGGCGGCGGCGACCTGCGTGTCAAAAATCGGACGCGGCAGCGCGCCCACGGTATGCAGCATAACCTCCATATCCTGCGAGCAGGCGTGAAACACCTTGGTCACGCTCTCATCGCCCATAAGCTCGGCGAGCGGCGACAGGTCGTCGATCACCAGGGGATCGACGGCGACGCTCTCGGCAGGGGTGGCAATCTGAACCAGGCACAGGCGCGGATGGAACGTGCGCTCGCGCAAAAACTCGGTGTCGACGGCGATCGCGTCGAACTTGCGGGCGCGCTGGCAAAAGTCGAGCAGAGCCTGATGTGTGGAAATGTACATATCAACCCATCGAATAAGGTTAGGCCCGAAAAACACGGGTAGGATATCGGCATTGCCCTACAACTATACTCGGTTAGTCACAGAACGGGAACGTAAGTATGCGCTGCCTTATCATCCACAACCCGGCATCGGGCCCCAGCTCAGATGAAATCTACGCATTCACGCACGCCCTTGCACAGGGCGGCGACGAGGTCGTGATGCGCTTTATCGGCGATGGCATGGAGCCCGAGGACGCCGTGGCAGACGTTCGCGAGTTCGACCGCGTGGTCGTCTCGGGCGGCGACGGCACCGTCTCCAATGTGCTCGACCAGATGCGCGGCTGCGGCGTTCCCACGCTCGTTTTCCCCTCCGGCACGGCCTGCCTATTCTTTAACAACATCGGCAATGCCCCCGAGGCAGCGGCGCTCGCCAAGGCATGCCGCGCCGGCCGCACGGTCAAAGTCGACATGGGCGAGCTCTTTTGGCTCGACGAGAACGGCAACGAAAAGCGCCATGGCTTTATCATCATCGCCGGCTCGGGCTTTGACGCTGAGATTATGATGAAAGCCGCTCCCACTAAAAACGACATCGGCGAGATCGCCTACTTCCTCTCCGCGCTCGCAACGCCCAACCCCACGGTGGCGCACTTTACCATTGAGCATGACGGCATTGTCGAGGAGCTCGACGGCATCTGCTGCATGGCGGGCAACACGTCTGTCATCCAAAACGACATCAACCTGTTCCCCAACTGCCGCATGAACGACGGCATGGTCGACATCGCGGTCATCGAACCCGTACGCACGGTACAGCTGCTTCCCACGGTAATCACCGCCGCGCTCGATCCCGCCGGCAAGGTGCTCGGCCGCCCGCAGTTTAAGATCATCCAGACCAAAGAAGCCAAGATCACCTGCACGCCGTCGCTGGGCATGCAGTTCGATGGCGAGATCATCTCCAGCAACTCGGGCGTCTTTGGTGCCCGCGCGCTTCCGCAATGCCTCGACCTCATCGTCGACGAATTCTCCCCGCTCGGAAAATAGGAGGACCCCATGAACGACAATCCCCTGCTCGGCTTTATCGTCATTGTTCTGGCCATGCTCGTCGGCTATGCGATTAACGTGATCCACCGTCGGAAGAAGTAATTCCACATTGGTATGATATTCATCCAATTATCGTCTCCCCCGTTGTTTATGCATTTGCCAAACAGCGGGGGATTTTTCTTTGCGGCCCGTGCAAGGCGCTTTATTCGGATACAGTAATTGCAGGGTGCCTTTATTTAACTAAAGCTACAAAATGAGTACAATTAACCGCTCATCGCATATTTTATGACGCTCATCGAGTATTTCACCGAATATAGTGAATACTTTTTAGACTTCCGATAGGCTAATAGATGTATTTATTAGCTGAAATCCTGCACGGTTCCGCGGGGTTTCAACGGTTGGGAGGGATCATGAGGTTTACTCATCCCGTCAACACGCTCAAGAAGCTTGGCTGCGGCCTTGCATTCGGAGCTGCGGCCATTACGGCCATGCCGACCTCGGCACTCGCTTGCACCCAGATCTACATGGGCAGCAAACTCACGGCGGACGGCAACACGTACTACGGCCGCGCAGAGGACTTTAGCACACGCTATATCAAGCACTTTGGCATTGAGCCTGCGCACAAGGACGGTAGCAAGTACACCTCGCTCGAATCCGGCTTTGAGTACAAGTCCACGGGCCCCACGTATCGCTACACCTTCGTTCGCGACAACCCCTCTCAGTGGGAAGATCGCTATGACGCTTATTCCGAGGCTGGCATCAACGAGAAGGGCGTCTCCTGCTCCGCCACGCTGAGCACCTCCTACAACGAGAAGGCCGAGGAGGCCGACCCCCTCACCGAGGAGACCGGCATCGGTGAATACAACTACGCCAGCGTCATCCTGGGCGAGAGCGCCACGGCCCGCGAGGGCGTCGAGCTCCTCGGAAGTCTGGTCGACGAGCAGGGCATCTGCACCAACGACCAGATCATCATCGCCGACAACAACGAGACCTGGCTGTTCGCCGGACTTTCTGGCCATCAGTGGATTGCCATGAAGCTCACCGACGACATCGCCTCGGTCAACCCCAACATCGGCAACCTTAACTACAAGGTTAACCTCGACGACACCGAGAACTGCCTCCATTCCAAGGACATTCAGACCATGCCCGAAGAAAAGGGCTTTGCCAAGTACTTCGATGACGGCCAGTTCGACGTTGCCCAGACCTACGGTGAGGAAATTAGCGAGCAGGCCATGCATTCTTGGTCGCGCTATATCCAGGGCCGCGATTACTTCATGGCTCCGCTTGCCGAGGGCACCGACTACGAGATCGTTAAGGACGAGCGCGAAGATGCTCGCGCCACGACCGGCGCCCTGGTCCACGAGATGCAGCCGCTGTTCTTCCAGCCCGGCAAGTCCGACTGGAACACCTTTGAGATGATCCGCAGCTTTGCTACTCGTGGCGAGAATGTCGCCGGCCTCAACGCCAACACCGACGGCGCCTATGCCATTGGTTCCAACCGCAACACCGAGATCCACACCTTCCAGATCCGTCAGGGCATGGACCCCGAGATCGCGACCATTCAGTGGGAGATGCTCTCCAACGCCGAATTCTCCGTCGCCATCCCCTTCTACTCCGCACTGCTCACCGAGGTCAGCCCCTACTTCAGCGATCAGGATGTCTCCTTTGATCACTGCGAAGAGGAAGACGTCGTGAACAACGAGGAGCCCAAGAACTCCATCAACTACGTCCTCATGGACATCAACACACTCGCCTATGAGAACCGCGACCACTGCGCCACCGGCGTCCGCGCCTATCTCGACGCCCTGCAGAAGGAACTCATCGAGCAGAACCTGACCGTCGACGATGCCATGCAGGCCACCGAGGACACCGAGGCCCGCACCGCCCTGGCCAACAAGGCCGGCAAGGCTGCCACCAAGAACACCTACCTCAAGTGCAAGGCTATGCTCGAGGAGATGCGTGACTACCTCAAGGAGGAGGATTTCTCCGAGGAGTTCGTCCCGAGTGACTACGATGCCGACAACGACTGCCTGGTCGAGTCCATCACCTACGCCGACGAGGCCCTCTCCGATGAGGATGTAGCCGAGCCCGAGGTCAAAGAGGAAGAGGCCACCGAGGAGAAGTCCGAGGGCAACAACATGGCTGCCATGGCCGTTGGCGCCGTCGTCATCATCGGTGTCAGCGCCTACGTGATCTATCGTCGCAAGAAGGCCTAAGGCCCTCATGTCCTAGCTGAGCGGGCAAGGCAGCGATGGCAGCCTCGTTCGCTCAGCCCGCTCTTTTGACCGGCGGGAAACCCGGGGTGGGAAACCCGCCTGAAATCTTTTGAAAAAGATTTCCCCGCACACACTTCGCTGTGCTATAGTGCAGCGCAACAGCAACTAGGTGCGACCGCGCCACGGCATCACGAAAGGAGCCACCAACATGAAGAACACGATGAACTCTCTCAGCAACTGGTGGTGGCGTGATGCGAATACGATCGGTCGACAGTGAGTCCCTCACGCCTGTTTTTGCGCTCTAGGTGATTGGAAGGCCTCCGGTTTCGACCGGGGGCCTTTTTCTATCTCGAGCCCGATCGCATTCGCATCACGCGCCCCCACTTTTCTCTTGCACTCCCCTTCCGAAAGGATTTTCACCATGTCTCAGAACACCACCGCCACCCAGCCCCGCACCGTCCAGACCGCCGACCGCGGCAAACTCGATGTCCGCGCCCTCGTCCTGCTCGCCATCCTGCTCGCCGCCGGCTTCATCCTCAACTTCACCGTCGGCAAGGCAATCTCGGGCATCTCGGGCGGCATGATCAGCCCCGAGTTCATCATCTCGGCCTTCTGCCTCACCATCCTGGTCGTTCGCCCCAACATCGGCCAGGCGCTCGTCATTGGCCTCATCTCGGCTGCCGTGATCCAGATCACCACCACCTCGCCGTTCGTCGATTTTGCCGCCGAGGGCATCGCCGCCATGCTCATGGCCGTCATCGTCAACGCTGCTGCCAAGGACGGACAAGTCAAGTCTGCCGTCGCCATCGTCGCAACGTTCGTGACCACCTTTGTCTCGGGCGTCATCTTCATGGTCATCAAGATGGCCATGCTCGGCGTGGTGGGCGAGCTCGCCGCCGCTATGCTGCCCGTCGTCGCCATGACCGCCGTCTTTAACGCCATTCTAGTCGGTGCCCTCTACTTGCCCATCCAGAAGGCCCTTAGGCTCAATTAACCCGCTCGGCTTTACGAGCCACCCCATCTTGGCGTTCATTCGTCGCTCGCGTACCCAAGTACGCTTCGCTCCTCTTTCGCGCCAACCTGGGGCCCTCGTAAAGCCGTCTCCGCACTCCACCAACAAAGACTGTCCCAAACGACCAGCTTTTGGGGACGTTCTTAAACGACTAGTCATGTAAGAACGTCCCCAATGACTATGAAAGGTATCCATGGAAACGATCATCAACGTCGACGATGTCTCGTTCTCCTATGGCACGCAGACCGAGCAGGCGCTTAGCCACATCTCGCTCAGCGTGAACAAGGGAGATTTCATCGGCATCATCGGGCCCTCGGGCGCCGGCAAGTCCACGCTTTCCGCCTGCCTGTCGGGCGCCGTGCCCCACCACTACACCGGCACGTTCTTTGGGTCCGTCATGGTTGGCGGCCACGACACCTGCGAGGTCTCGCTCACCGACGTATCGCAGATCGTCGGCAGCGTGCTGCAGGATATCGACACGCAGATGGTCGCTTCGGTCGTCGAGGACGAGATACTCTTTGGACTCGAGAACTTTGGCGTTCCCCACGACCAGATTGAGCAGCGCGTGAGCGAAACGCTCGAGACCGTCGGCATCAGCGACCTGCGCGACCGCGAGATCGCCACCCTCTCGGGCGGACAGAAGCAAAAGGTAGCCATCGCCGCCATCCTCGCCATGCGTCCGCGCGTCTTGGTTCTCGACGAGCCCACCGCGGCACTCGACCCCGCCAGCTCCACGCTGGTCTTCGAGACGCTACGTGAGGCAAACCGCGCACTTGGAATCACCATCGTCGTCGTTGAGCAAAAGGTCGCCCTGCTCTCGGAGTACTGCAACCGCGTGCTCGTGCTCAACCATGGCGAAATCGCGCTGCAGGGCGAGCCACACGAGGTCTTCGCGCATACCGACGAGCTCCGTGCCATCGGCGTCGACTGCCCTCGCGTCACGCGTATCTTCAATAGCCTCCATGCCGATGGCCTGGTAAGCGGTACCCCTTGCTTGGATGTCGATGAGGCCGAGCGCCTGATTTCGGGCATCGTCGACCCCGCACACGCAAGCATCGACATACAGGCACCCGCCGGCTCACCGCACGCACCGTCGTTGCGCCCGCACGCCAAGGACGCCGAGCCCGTGCTCACCTTCGATCATGTTGAGTTTGCCTATCCCAATGGTGGCGCCGCCGTCCACGACCTCAACCTGACCCTCTATCCCGGCGAGCTCGTGGGCATCGTCGGCCAAAACGGTGCCGGCAAGACCACGCTCACCAAGCTGCTCACAGGCCTGCTTAAGCCCGCCTCGGGCAGCGTGCGCGTCACGGGACTGGATACCGCAGCCGTTCCCACGAGCCGTATCGCCCGCGAAGTCGCAACCCTCTTCCAAAACCCTGACCGTCAGATCTGCAAGGACACTGTGCTCGACGAGGTCGCCTTTGGCTTGGAGCTTGGCGGCATGGACCGCGCCGAGGCTCTGCGTCGTGCTCAACTCGTCATCGACCGCTTTGGCCTGCCTGCCGATGAAGCGCCTTTCTCGCTTTCGCGCGGTCAGCGCCAGATGGTGGCACTCGCCTCTGTCGTGGTCGTAGAGCCCAAGATCGTCGTGCTCGACGAGCCCACGAGCGGCCTTGATTACCGCGAGTGCATGACCGTCATGGAAACGGTGCGCACCATGGCCGAGCGCGGTTGCGCCGTTATCATGGTCTGCCACGATATGGAAGTCGTTTCGGATTTTGCCGAGCGCATCGTGGTGATGGCAAACGGCCGCATCCTCGACCGCGGCCGCACGCACGAGCTATTCTCGAGCATCGATCTCATGCGGCGTGCCTACGTGGAGCCTCCCCAGGTTATTGAACTCTCGCGCCGTCTGGCATCTTCCGTCTCGCCCGCTTTTGCGCAGGTGAGCGAGGTCACCGATGTCGTTCGAATTACCAAGGAGATGGTCCACCGTGGTTAACGTCATCGACTACATGCCGGGCGATACGCTGCTGCATCGCCTGAACCCCGTTGTCAAGCTGGGCCTCGCCGCCGCCATCATCGTCGGCATCTTCTTATCCGACACCTATGTGGCGCTGCTGGGCTTTTTGGCACTCACCCTTGCTCTGGGTGCCTATGCCGGCGTCGTCAACCGTCTGTTCTCGCTACTCAAGTTGCTGATTCCGCTCGCGCTTATCATGCTGGTGCTCCAGCTGGCCTTTATGCGCGATGGCAACGTGGTGTGGGGCTTTATCACCGACACGGGCCTCATCACAGGATCGAAGGCCTGTCTGCGCCTGCTGGGCGTGGCGTTACCACTCATCCTCATGCTCATGGTGACCAAGCTCAACGACCTTGCCAACGCCTGCGTCGAGGTGCTGCACGTGCCGTATCGCTATGCCTTCACCTTTACCACGGCGCTGCGCTTTGTGCCGGTGTTTGGCCAAGAGATGAACGCCATCATGGAGGCGCAGACCGCGCGCGGCGTCGAGTATGACACCAAAAACCCCATCAAGAAGCTTAAGCTCATGCTGCCGCTGTGCGTACCGCTGCTTATCTCGAGCGTGGGCAAGACCGATGCCACGGCCCTAGCAGCCGAACAGCGCGGCTTCTACCTGCGCACGCGCGCAAGCTCGTACAAGCGCTATCCCATCACAGGGCTGGACATTGCTGTGCTTACTGCCAGTGTTGTGCTCATCGTCCTCGGCTTCCTGTTCTAGCCCATCGCCAACGGCAACCGACAAACGCAAAAGGCCCCGGATCGCATCGAACGAGCCGGGGCCTTACTGTTTCACCAGATAAAACCTACCAAAATAAACCTGTCCCTTTTTGGCGGGTCGGAAGCTAGAGGCGGTAGGGGGCGCCGCTGCGGATGATGGATTCGCGCACCAGGACGTCCATGGCGTCAAGGGTAATCTCGGGCATCTCTCGGTACTTCTGCAGCACCGAGAGCTCCGTGCAAGCCAAAATGACACGGTCGCAGCCACCGCGGGCGAACTCCCACATCACGCGATCGAACTTATCCATATCGGGCTCACGTCCGGCCTTCACATCATCGTAGATAAGCGACATCACATCGTTCTGACGTTTCTCGCTGGGATAGACAACCTCGACACCTGCCGCCTCGCACTCGCGCCCGTAGACGCCGGCACCCACGGTGCCGTCGGTTCCCATAATGCCAATCTTGCGAACCGGCTCGGCGGGCATGCTCAGATTGGGATCGAACTCGCACTCCCCCATCACCGCACCCGCAAGGGCATAGCGAACCGACTCGCGCGGCATGTGAATGATCGGCACCCTGGTAAACGACTGGATCTGGTCGTAGAAGTAGTGTGACGTGTTGCAGGGAATGGCAATGTGCGCACAGCCCAGCGACTCGAGTGCCTGGGCACACTCTTTCATGGTCGCCAGCAGCTTGGCATGCTCGCCGGTCTTAATGGCCAGCGTGCGGTCGGGCATGGTCGACTTGGAGAGCACCACCATGTCGATATGCTCCTGATCGCAGGCAGCAGCCGTATGACGCACCACCTGGTCGTAGTAATACGACGTGGCCTCGGCGCCCATGCCGCCGATAACTCCCAGCTTTTCCATCGCCGCCTCCTTGGTGACGCTTGCGCAATTGCGCGTATCATACCCGCGCCCGCCCGATGTAAACCGGACGGGCGCCGCACTCATCTACTTGTAATACGTCTTGAACAGCTTAAAGTGGCGCAGCTTGGTGTGCCACATGCGCAGCCAGCGGTTAAAGACAAAGTCGCCCTTCATAAACGAAGGGTCGGCGCCCTTGCCTTCCTTGTCCAGGCGATGCACCTTCGCGCGCAACTCGGGATCCTTGACGTACTTGTCGACGACGCCCATGGGAACGACCATCCACAGGGCCTCGTCCTGCGCCGTCACAAACTCCGGCTCAAACGGGCGGTTGAACACATACTCGTCCACCACATACTTGGCAACGTTAAAGCCGCTGTTGGTGACGTAGTAGTTGCTGCGACCCTGGCGCGTGTTGAAATCGAAGAACTTAAACGAGCCGTCGCGCTCGTCGTACTTAACGTCAAAGTTGGAATAGCCCACAAAGTGAAGGTCCTCGAGCAACTTGCGCACGCCACCCATAAGCTCGTCATTGGGCTCGGTGATGATGCAGGCGTGATTACCGACGCCATGGGGCTGATGCTCCTCGAGCAGCACGTGGCCCAGGCACATCATGCGGACCTTGCCGTTGCGGTCGGAATAGCTGGTGAGCACGCGCATGTACTCGTCGTTGCCGGGCACGCGATCCTGCAAGATCAGGTCGTCGGTGTAGCCGCTGGCATACGAGTCGCGAATGACCTGTTCCAGCTCAGCACGGTCGGCAATCTCATAGGCCTTTTTCTGGCCCTCGAACTCGTGCTGCCACCACATGATGCCGTCGGAAGGCTTCAGGATCATCGGGTAAGGAAAATCGATCTGGTCGAGCACTTCGGCAGGTGCCTCGCCTTGGGCATTCAGCATCGCCATGGTGAAGGTAAAGGTATGCGGATAGGGCACGCCATGCTTCTCGCACAGCTCGTAGAAGATCTCCTTCTTCTGACACTGCTCAAGCATGCTATAGGGAGCGTAAGGCGCGACGATGTTATCCGCCAACTCATGGGCATCCTTGGCCTGAGCCACGAGGGCAACATAGTTATCTCCACAGCCCACAAGGACAATCGTCTTATCGGCATGCGCTTGGGCAATGCCGTTGACGGTCCTGAGCATCACGGGCATGGTATCGATATCCACGTTGGGCGTGTAGTCGATAATCTGACTGCGGTACGCGGGACCCGTCTGATACTTGCCAAAGACCAGACTCTTGACCTGGTACTCCTCGTAGAAGGCGCGCGCCACCGAATAGGCGTTGATGTCGCCACCGAGCAGCACGGGGATAAACTCACGCTCTGTAAACTGCAATGCCATGGATACTTCCTATCATCAACTGCCCATACGCTGAGCGGTCTTTATGCAACCTGTTTATTCTAACGTGCCGGGCCGTCTCCTCCTAAAGCTCCACCGTATCTATGGCAATCAACGCAATTATCTAGTATGAAAGCCGCGCTCACCGCGATAGGGCCCTGTAGTTGCAAAACCCCACGTTAAGAGAGCTTTCACAGCCCAAAACTCGCCCACAAACAGGTCCTCGTAACGTTAAAGTTGAACTCTATGGTTTCTCAACAATTCGATATAACTGCAGGTCAAAGCCAAAGCCTCAAGTTCAACTTGACCCTTTAGAACCTTTAAGGTTCAAGTTGAGGTCGAAAGCAGTAGTAGAATACTTTTCGAACCATAACCTACGATTGATTGCAGAGGGACTGGATGCAGCATTCGAACCATCGCACCGCAGCGTTCATCGCGTCGAAGCCGGCTCGTATCATCACGAGCGCCGCGCTCGCCGTTGCACTGACGGCCACGCCGATGCTCTCCCCCGTCGCGGCATATGCCGCCTCGCAGGCAACGCAGGATCAGCTTTCCGCCGCCCAGCAGAAGATCGAAGCCGCCACGGGCGCCTACAACGAGGCCCGCACCAAGCTCGAGGACCTTCAGAAGCAAATCGACACCAACGAGGCCAGCATCGAGCAAATCGAAGCCGAGCTTCCCGATCAGCAGGCCAAGGCGAGCTCCGCCATGCGCGATCTGTATAAATACCAGAAGGGCACCAACCCCATCGTGAGCTTCCTGGTCAATGCGCAGAGCCTGGGTGAGTTCATCACGACCTGCAAATACACCAACCAGATCACGAGCTCGAGCGTCGACGAAATCGAAGAGCTCAACAATATGCAAACCGAACTCGAGCAGAACAAGGCCGAGCTCCAGCAGGCCAAGTCACAGCTTGAGGCAGAGCAGAAAAGCGCCGAGGATGCGCTGGCGCAGGCCCAGCAGCTCCGCAGCGAGGCACAGGCAAAAGCCGAGCAGGAAAATGCCGCCGAGCTTGCCAAGCTTGAGGCCGATAAGGCCGCTGCCGCCGAGAAGCTCTCGGGCGAGGGCGTAAGCGGCAGCAATTCCAGCAGCCAGGCCACCAACACCAACACCACCATCGACACCACGGTGAACAACTCCAATATCGGTAGCTCCGATTACGATTCGTTCATTAATGAGTGGACGAGCCGCATCGACAATTATCTCGCCGGCTCCCCCATGGCAGGCCAGGGCTATAACTTTGCCGTCGCCGCCTGGAATACCGGTGTCGACCCCCGTTGGTCCCCCGCCATCGCCTGTATCGAGAGCACCAAGGGTGCTTATTGCGCCAATTCTTACAACGCCTGGGGCTGGAGCGCCGTTGGCGGCGGTTGGCGCAGCTTCGGCAGCTGGAGCGAGGGCATCTCAGCCCACGTTGCCTATCTTGGTCGCAATTACGGCTCCACGCTTACCCCGGCAGCCGCCAAAAAGTACTGCCCGCCCACGTGGCAGGACTGGTATAACAAAGTCGCCGCTCAGATGAACCGCATCTAAGTGCGACTGCAAAGGGCCCCAATGGGGCCCTTTTCTTTTAGGTAGCGGAGGTATCGACGACGCCGGTCGCATTGGCAACCGCGACTATGACGATCATGCATAGGAGCAGCACACCCAATGCCTTGAGCCAGAGTTTCGCGAGTTTCTTGCCGCGATAGCTGTCGAGCAGTACGAATCGCCGACGAAGACGGCGCTTATCGAGCAGCGCAAAATGCATAAGCACCATAAGGCCATCGACAAAGAAAAAATACTCGATTATGAGAAGCCACGTCGGGTAGCCTTGGTTTGCTCCCGTGGGGTGGAAGACGGCAAAGTGACTTCCGGCAAAGAACACAAGTAGCGAGAAGCAGACAAGCGTATTCCAAATGCGCCCCAGAGACTCCGGAACGCGAGAGAGCAGACCGCATGCAGCGGAGGCGACAGGCCTAGGAAGCCCTGCGGGGTTCTGGAGCCCTTGGAGCGTCAACACCGTCTCCGAGGCCGGAGTACGGACAGGCGCAGGTGTAGGAGGCCGCACGGGGCGGCTCAGATCGTATGCCGAGCGCGTCGCCCGTCCCAACGCTTCCGCACTCGCAAAACGCTTGGCCGGGTCGAGCGCCATCGACATGCAGACGGCATCGGCAAGTGGAGTGGGAATGCCACGCGCCTCGCATTGCTCGCGCATGTCGAGCCCTGGTTTAGGGTCGACTCCCGTCAAGCAGAAGAACAACAGGGCGCCAAGTGCGTAGACGTCGCTGCGCACACTCGTCTGCCCAAACCCATACTGCTCGGGTGGCGCATAGGGTCGCGTGCCGAACTTGACGGTGTCTGCATCGGCGCCATCGCGCCACACGCGCGCGATCCCCAAGTCGATAATCACCAGCGATGAAAACGCCAGGCCCTCATCAGGCGTATAGTTGGCACCTGTCACGATGATATTCGACGGCTTGAGGTCGCGATGGATCACCGGCGCCGACGTCTCCCCCGCCATTGCAAAACCGGCGTGGAGCTCGCCCACGGCATCGCATAGGGCAGGATACAATTCACGCGCATAATCGGGGGTGGCTCCCAGACGGTCCACCAGCACCCCGAGCGTCTCCCCTTCGATGTATTCCATAACCACGTTAAGCTCGTCGCCCACACGACGACAATCGACGATTCTGGGCAGGTGCTCAAAACGCCCACCTGCCCGCTGGGCGGCAAACAGACGCTCGTATGCCCCGCCGATTTGAGCCGAAGCATCGATGCGTTTACGGACAAAGGGGCCGAGCGAACCACCGCCGGTTCCTTCAAAGTACACGAGCTCGGTTGTTTCAACGGACGAGCGCTTAAGCACTCGCTCCACGCGATAGCTGTCGTCGCGATCGAGCGACGCCAGGTGCTCGGCAAGCGCTGCGGTCAGCTCGTCATCAGAATATGTTGGGGTCTGAGTATCCATAGCCTCCATCATAGCGCAGGGCGCAGACACCCCATGGCATCCGCGCCCCGTTCGTTTGCATGGTTGTTCTGGTGACACCGCCGGCTCAGCCATCGGCCACTAACTCACCGTTTCCTCGCCAAAGCGATACAGCTCCTCGTTGACCTTTTGCAGACTGCAGCCGCGATCGATACAAAAGATGACAATCGCATCGCGACGGTCCTTGCAGTTGAGGACGCTTACCCCGGCAGCTGTCAGAGCGCGGTTGGTCTCCTTGAGCGTCAACGCCATCGCAAAGGCAATCTGCAGCACCTTATTACGGCTTGGGTGGCGCGCACCGGTAAAAATCTGATAACCAAAGGTCTCGTTGAGGTCGGCCATGCGCACCACGCGCGAGCGCTCTAAGCCCTTTTCCTGCAGCAGCTGCTTAAGGTAGTCCGAAAGCGACGGGGCGACAAAGTCGTGTTCTTTGATATAGCCATCGATGTTTGGCGCGTCGAGGAGCTCATTGAGCAACTCGTCCGTCAGCTTTTTATCGGGCATGCGGCTTCACCTCCCATACAGTCAATAGCGGCAACAAGTTAGGCGAGCACCCAGCTCGCAGTCGCGGACTTATCAAACATGTTGGCAAAATAGAGAGCCTTCTTGATGTCACCATCAAAGTAGATATTGCCCGCCACGGAGCCACCGGCGGCAAGGGTACCAGACTGCAGCTCATCGGAGCCCTCGCTGTAGTAACCCTGATTCTGTTGAGCGCCGTTGGCGTCCTCGCCCTTCCAGTCGTAAATATTGTAATCTGCGCCCTCATCGCCATTGTTGACGTACGTGACGTGAATACCCGTCATGGTCGAACCGTCAAAATTTGTGAGACCGGGCTGGACGGAATCGACGACGACGGAAAGGCCAGCAGTCGTGGTCACCGTCGTGCCAACAGCCAGGTCAGTCGTAGGCTGCTCATCCTTCTTCGTCTCTTCCTTCTTGTCGCCATCGCCAGCGTCCTCGGTGACGGTCGCCTTATCGCTACCGCAACCGGCAAGAAGACTGGCAGTCCCCAAAGCAACAGTGGCGAATGCGCCAAGTGCAGCGCGACGGCTCAGCAGCACTTCGTTTTCGAGCTTATTCATCATGCATCCTTCCTACGATCCGGCTACCGTGCCGGCACACAGCACATCGTAGAAAGGATTGAACTTGGATTCATTAGCTGAGAGCTAAGGCTGTGGTAAACGGCCAATGCAGTTATCCAAACGCCGAGCAAACGCACTTTACGCGACCGTCTGCTGGCAGTGCATCAACCCACCGTGACGGATTCCCCGGTAAAGGTGCTCACAACCAACAGGATAAAGAAGGCCAAATAGCTGATGCTCAGCAGGTAGGCAATAACCAAAAAGATGGTCCATCCAACATTGCTCTTGCCTTCGGCACGGCGCTGTTCGCGAGAACGACACAGCCAGATCGTCACGCCAATAGCGACAATCAGCAGCACGAGCGCCGCTGCGGGTGGCCCGGCAAGCGCAAACATCACGCCAATGCCCACAGCAATAACCGGGAGCAGCAGCAAGCCGCACCCGCACCCACCAGGACTGTACACGACAGATTGTCGGCGGCGCCTCATCGTCACTCCATCACAAGCAATCGTTTGTAGACATCGAGGCCTTTGAGTAGGATTTCCTCGTCAAAGAGCATGGTATCGGTATGCAGAGCGCTCATCGTATAGGCTGGGCAGCCATCAGCATCGATCGGGTTTTCTTGTCCCTCTGGCACGCCCGTGCCCAGCAAAAAGAACACGCCCGGCAGATGGCGCTGATAGAACGCGAAATCCTCGGCGATTAGCAGCGGCTCGTCCACAAGTTGCAGCTCGGACAAGGCGGGCGCAATGTGGGCGAACAGCTCGGGGTCGTTATCGACTGGCGGATAGCCCTCGGCAAAATTGAGATCGTACGTGCAGCCCGTTGCGGTGCACGCCTCGTCGAGCACACGGCGTACGCCCTCGCGCGCACGGTCGAACATGGCGTCCGTAAACACACGCAAGCTACCGGCAACATGGGCCTCCCCCGCCACGGCGTTACAGACGGTGCCGGCCTGCAGCAGGCCGAACTTACCGATACAGGGCTCATCAGCGCCCAGCTCGTCCATCAGCTCGCGCTCGGCAACCAAGAACTTGGCAGCCGCCAGCGCCGCATCGTGCGATTCCTCGACCGGAACCCCATAGGTCTTGGCGATATGGATGCTCGTCCCGTGAATGTGCACATGCGTCTCGCTCGAACGCGCCAGCAGCGGACCGGGGCAGCTCGCCAGCGTGCCGGCAGGAAGGTCGGGCCATACGTGAAAGCCAAAGATGCGGTCGGCACCGTAGCGCTCGAAGACGCCGCTCTCGCACACATTCTTGGCACCACCGGTTGTCTCCTCGGCCGGCTGGAACACAAAGAGCACGTTACGTTTAATGGTACCCGGCTGCTCGCGAATCGTACGGTCGACATACGTCGCGGCGGCAAGCGCCATGGCCATGTGCCCGTCGTGCCCGCAAGCGTGCATCTTACCAGGATAAGACGAGGCGAAGGCCACACCCGTCGCCTCGGCAATGTGCAGCGCATCCATATCCGCGCGAATCGCCGTGGCATGCGTGGCACCAACGCCAGCGTCAAAGAAAGCGCAAACGCAGCTGGGGCACGGATGGGTCACTTCGCAGGCGAGCGGCGCCAGCACGCCCTCGATATAAGCGATCGTCTGCGGAAGATCGAAATCGAGCTCCGGAATGCGATGGAGATCGCGGCGATAGCGACGGAGTTCTTGGAGCTCGGTCATAGAGAATCCCTTCGTAAGGCACATCTGTTGCAACTTATTGTGATACAGGATTGTGGCACACATGTTTCCAGCATATCCCTGCATTTTTTAAACGTTATATACGAATACTCTTGTTTGGTAAAGTGCAACGTGGTAGGGTCTTTACCACTTGATAGAGGCGCGGGCACGAAGAGCCGCGGGCGAGTCGGCAGACTTTGACCCCGTGGGGAGGCGAAACCCGCCGAACTGGGTTTTTCGGGCACGAACAGCCTGGTGGGCCTGCGGGAAACACCCGCAGGACTGTCTGCAGCAATGCGGGAGCGCTATCCGGACATTGGGTCCACGCTATGCGGATTCGATGCGCAGGTAGCGCCGTCTGGATAGCGAGGTTTACGGGACATGTCATTGACTCCCAACGAGGCATATGCGGCAAAGAAGCCGTTTGTGGACAAGGAAACGCTCGAGCATATCGTTGAGCAGTTCCCCACGCCGTTTCATCTATACGACGAGGCGGGCATCCGCCGCAACATGCAAGAAGTACGCGACGCCTTTGCATGGAACCCGGGCTTTAAGGAATACTTTGCCGTCAAGGCCAACCCTAACCCGGCACTTATCTCCATCCTCAACGAATACGGCTGCGGCTGCGATTGCTCGAGCTATACCGAGCTCATGATCGCCCGCTCACTGGGCATCACCGGCCACGACATCATGCTCTCGTCCAACGACACGCCGGCGGCCGACTTTGAGCTCGCCGACAAGCTGGGTGCCATCGTCAACTTTGACGACATCAGCCACATCGAGTTCTTTGAGCACGTTGCGGGGCCAATCCCCAAGACGGTCAGCTGCCGCTTTAATCCGGGCGGTCTGTTCCAGCTCTCCAACGGCATCATGGACAACCCGGGCGACTCCAAATATGGCATGACCACCGAGCAGCTTTTCGAGGCCTTCCGCATGCTCAAGGCCAAGGGCGCCGAGGACTTTGGTATCCACGCATTCCTTGCCAGCAACACCGTCACCAACGACTACTACCCCAAGCTCGCGCGCATCCTCTTTGAGCTTGCCGTGCGCCTGGAGAGCGAGACCGGCGCACACGTCGCCTTCATCAATCTGTCCGGCGGCGTCGGTATCCCCTATCTGCCCGAGCAGCAAGCCAACGACATCCACGCCATCGGTGAAGGGGTACACACGGCCTACGACGAGATTCTGGTTCCCGCCGGCATGGGCGATGTGGCGATCTGTACCGAGATGGGCCGCTTTATGATGGGCCCCTATGGGTGCCTGGTCACCAAGGCCATCCACGAGAAGCAAATCTACAAGGACTATATCGGCGTGGACGCCAGTGCCGTCGACCTCATTCGTCCCGCCATGTATGGCGCTTACCACCACATCACGGTGATGGGCCAGCCGGGTGGCGACGACAAGACCACAACGCCCGTTACGGACACCTACGACATCACGGGCAATCTGTGCGAGAACAATGACAAGTTCGCCATCGACCGCGAGCTGCCGCATATCGACATGGGCGACCTGCTCGTGATTCACGACACCGGCGCGCATGGCTACTCCATGGGCTACAACTACAACGGCCGTCTGCGCTCCGCCGAGGTCCTGCTGCGCCCCGATGGCTCGGCAGACCTCATCCGCCGCGCCGAGCGCCCGGGCGATTACTTTGCCACGCTCGACGTGCTGCCGTGCGGCCGCGAGCTGCTGGCCAAATCGCGCGCCGATGCCGCCCGCCGTCGCGCTCAGGACGAGCGCCTAGCAGTCGCCGCCCAATGGAACAAACGCGTCCAGATCGCGGAAGCGAAGGAGAAGAACATGGATATCCGCAATCTCGAGGGCTCAATCGTCGCCCTTGTCACGCCGTTTAAAAAGGACGGCAGTGTCGACTTTGACGCGCTTGAGCGCCTTATCGATTTCCACCTGCAAAATGGCACTGACGCCATCCTCACCCTGGGCACCACCGGAGAGAGTGCCACGATGACCGACGACGAGGACAACTCCGTTGTCGCCGCAGTGGTCAAGCAGGTTGCGGGCCGCGTCCCCGTTATTGCCGGCTCGGGCTCTAACTCCACGCAAACCATGCTCACTAAGTCGCTCACTTACCAGGGCCTGGGTGCCGATGGTCTGCTGCTCATTACCCCCTACTACAACAAATCTAACGAAGAGGGCATCTACCAGCACTTTAAGACCGTGGCCGACGCCGTGGACATCCCCTGCATTTTGTACAACATCCCCGGCCGCTGTGGCTGCGGTATCAGCGAGCGCAACGTAGAGCGCTTGGCCGCGCACCCCAACATCATGGGCATCAAGGAGGCCTCGGGCAACGTCGCCTACGCGGCCAAAATCGCCCACCTGCTGTCCGATGACTTCCGCATGTACTCGGGCGAGGATGCACTCACCGTGCCGCTCATGAGCCTAGGCGCTTCGGGTACCATCAGCGTGTGGGCCGACGTACAGCCGCAGCTCGTGCACGACATGTGCCGCGCTTATCTGGACGGCGACGTAGCGCGCGCCCGCGATATCCAGATTGCCGGCCAGCCGCTCATCAACGCCCTCTTTAGCGAGGTCAACCCCATCCCCGTTAAGGAAGCGCTCGCCCAGATGGGCATGATCGAGGCAAACTACCGTATGCCGCTATGCCCCATGGCAGACGACACGCGAGCCGCACTTACCGATACTCTGAAGGGAGCTGGTCTGCTTGATTAAGACCGTCATTATGGGAACGGGCCGCATGGGCTCGCTCATCCGCACTACCGCCGAAGGAATTGTCGACGCCGCCGGGAAGCCCGTTTTTGATATCGTGGCCCAGATTGGCTTCGATTTGAGCGAGCTCGAGAACGCACCGGCTGCCGATGTGATTATCGACTTCTCGAACGTCGTGACCTTCGACGCCGTCGTCGCCTATGTCGAGCGCACGGGTACGGCGTTGGTCTCGGGCACCACAGGCTACACTCCCGAGCAGATGGACCGCCTGCGTGAGCTGGGCCAGAACGCCCGCGTTATGCACTCGGGCAATTACTCCATCGGCATCGCCGCCCTGCGTCATCTAGTGGCCCAGGCCACGCGCGAGCTGCCCGGCTTTGACTGCGAGATTGTCGAGACGCACCACAACCAAAAGGTTGACGCCCCCAGCGGCACCGCCAAGCTGCTGCTCGACGCCGTAGTCGAGGCCGAGCCCGAGGCAGGCTACCACCCCGTCTACGGACGCGAGGGCATGTGCGGCGCGCGCGACCCCAAGGAAATCGGTATGCACTCGTTGCGCGGCGGCACCGTCGCCGGCGTGCACGAGGTGAGCTTCTTTGGCCAGGACGAGGAGGTCACGCTCACGCACCGTGCCACGAGCCGCCAGATCTTCGTCAACGGCGCCCTGGCCGCCGCCCAGAAGCTCGTCACCCGCGAGCCCGGCTTCTACACGTTCGACCAGATCATGTTTGCCTAACCAGGTATCAACCGGATCCACCCAAAGGAGAGACAGCATATGAGCAACGCAGCCGAGATGGATGCACAGGAGATTATCAACTACATCGCCACCGCGCCCAAGAAGACGCCCGTCAAACTGTACGTGCGCGAAAAGCCCGGCATGGAGGTCCAGTGGGGCAACGCACGCGTCTACGGCGATTGCCGCGGCAAGACCGTCATTGGCGACTGGGATGAGCTCAAGGCAATCCTCTACGCTAACGACGATTCTATCGATTACTACGATGTGGAGAACGACTGCCGCAACTCCGCCGTGCCCATGCTCGACCTTAAGGGCATCAACGCCCGCATCGAGCCGGGCGCGATCATCCGTGACCGCGTCGAGATCGGCGATCGCGCCGTCATCATGATGGGCGCCATCATCAACATCGGCTCCGTCATTGGCGAGGGCTCCATGATCGACATGGGCGCCGTGCTGGGCGGCCGCGCCACCGTGGGCAAGAACTGCCACATCGGCGCTGGAACCGTGTTGGCAGGCGTCGTTGAACCCGCAAGCGCCACGCCCGTCATCATCGAAGACGACGTCATGATCGGCGCCAACGCCGTGGTCCTGGAGGGCGTGCGCGTGGGCAAGGGCGCCGTCGTGGCCGCCGGTGCCGTATGCGTCGAGGACGTCCCCGCCGGTGCCGTCGTGGCCGGTGTCCCCGCCCGCGTCATCAAGATGCGCGACGAGAAGACCGACAGCAAGACCGGCCTCGAGGAAGGTCTGCGCCAGCTTTAAAAGTTACGCGGTTTTGACAAACCGCGTTTTCGCTGACGTATGCTCAACCTGCGGCGCAGTGTCAGCAACCAAGCCGAAAACAAAAAAGGCCGAAGCACCATCGGGGCTTCGGCCTTCATCATCTCAGAGTTCCGTCGTATTCAACCATGGCAGACTGCTTCAACAGACGCGCCGTGGCCGTCTTATAGACCTCGGAACGGTCACGCCGCCCAATTGCTACAATCTCGGCAATCTCAACTGTTCCGTCCTCTCGAATTCGAAAAATCATTCGGAGTCCCGCGTTTCGCCATTTGATCTTTTTGCAGCCGGCAAGCTCACCGTGAAGCGGCGTTCCAATTTCATCGGCGCGCGTCTTTAATTTTTCTATTGCAATGCGCACGAGTCTTCGCTGAGAACCATCAAGCTTTTGATATTCCTTCTCGACATCTCGATTCAAAAAGCCGATGACAAAATGCCCACTCATTCGAAAAGGTCCTCGTCGGAAATCGCGTCGGGATCCATTGACTCAAACTCTGCGAGCTCATCAGGAGTTAAGGCGTCCTCAAACGGAATAAACTCGTGCGGACCGTTCTTGATTCGGTCCGCCGCTATGCGATCAATCTCAAGTTCGCGCAGGTACTGCAGCGCACCGTACATTTCCTCATAGGCGGCATAATCGACAATCACGGTATCGATATCGTTATGGTCTGCAATGAATTGCGGGGCACGCTTGGCGCGCTTGCGTATGGCGGATAAAGACTTGCTTGCTTCGGTAGCAGAAACAACCTGGTCTTTCGTAAACACCGGTTTTTCCAGAACAAGTGGGGACATTTTTGACCTCCAAAAAAAATAGTCTGGATTATATTTCCAAGTATACATCGAAATATAATCCAGACTTTTATTCAAAAGTAAAAAGCTTTATCGATTCTCGATGCTGCCAATATTCTTGAGCTCGATGGAGATGAGGCCGTTGGGCTCGTTGACGAACTCGATGTACTCGGAGTTCGAACCCATCTCGGCCGGAAAGCTGATCTCGATGCCCGTGTCGGTACGAATCTTGTGATTGCGCACCGCCGCGCGTTCTACCTGCTTGCGCTCCACGGGCACGCGCTCGGGCACCTTCTCTTCGGTCAGTGCCGCGCGTACGCTTTCCTTGATGACCGGCTCGTCCTCAAAGACCTCGTCGACGATATCCCAAGGTGGCAGTTCCTCGTCATCCTCGACCTTCTCGGCAACGGCAGCTTTGACCTTAGCCAGTGCCACAGCTGTGTTAGCACCGTGCTCCTCGGCGACTTCCTCGACCACACGCGTCACGGTGTCGATGACCTCCTTGCCCGATACGCCCGTGTCGCACTGCAGCAGGCCATCGGGGATAAGCATACGGTCCTCACCGGCAATCTTGCGCTTCTTGTCCACATAACCGATCTCCATGGTGCTCGCGCGCACGATGGCATAGCTTGGCACCTTTTGTGAAGGATTCGGCAGGATAGCATAGTGGCGCGTGATGTCGTTGCGCACCTCGCCCTCCTCGCGGCCCACTTCGTGCATAAAAGCCTGCTTGGAGCCCAGCAACATCACGGCAAACCAGCGGGCATCCTCGTCGTCGTCAAAGTCGGCCACGAGCACATCGGTGGACTCGGCTTTTTCGGCCTTGGTGAGCTCGGAGGAAATGAACTCCGCAATCTGCTGCGACAGGTCCACGAACTCGCGCTCGCCAAAGAAATAGCCCTTGAGCTCGCCGCCGAATGCGGAGTTCTCGGCAAACGTGGCGCGCTTGTTATCGGCCGATGTACGGGCACGGCGCAAATGTGTGGTCACAAAGTTGCGCACGGTGCGGCTCTCGATATCGAGCTCTCGCTGGCTCATGACGTTGACGGCAGAGTCAAAGTCCAGGATATGCAGAATCGCGTGATTGATTTTCATATACGGCATTCCGTTCTAGATCGAATTGAGCACGAACCAGTATAGCGGTCGAGCCCGCCCCAGGCGCATCGAAGATTGGTGCATCGGGGACAGGTTGCTTTGCACCAATGGCTAGCGCAGGAGCTCGGACTGCCAAGCCTCGAGCTGTTCTGCCAAACTCTTGCCGGCAGCGGGCATGTCGATCTGGGGTCGTTTGGGCGGCAGTGCGCATTTAAGGATTGCCGCGATGGTCTGCGAGACAAAGCGTCGCGTATCCTTGTCAAAGCCTTGCGCAGTCTGGAGCATCACGGGCAGGCTCTCGCGCAGATTCCCGGCGATATCCGCAAACCGCTCAGCACCCGTAGCCTCAAGCACGGAGAACAACGCATCTACAAAACGCTCGCGCTCGCTAGGCGACACCGCAAGCAACATCTCGCGAATGGAGCCATCAACGTATCGAGCACCGGCGGACAGGCGCTCACAGTACACGAAGTCGCGACCATCAACCACCCAGCTAAAGGGATTGTGCTGCAGCAGGCTGAACTCGGTGCTCTCAACGATGGCATAGTCCTCCTGCGTCTCGAACATCATGCCAAAAATCGACGACCGAGGTAGCGTCTTGTCGATTCGACTGGATAGATCAGCGAAGGCGCTGCCGTTCAGAAACTCCTCGACGAAGCCCGGACCATCATGGGAATACGCCCGTTCGATTCGCTCACGGGCGACATCGGAGCACATCGCCGCACCGTACACCGCAAGGTTTCCACCCTTGGAATGACCTCCGCACAAAAGCGGCCCGTCAATCGTATCCGCTGCCTCGTCCACATAACGCGCCGCGGATTCTTGGGCCGGCACAGGACACCGGAACGCCATGTTAAAGTCCTCTTTCCAGCCCACAATCGTGCTGTCGGTCCCCCGGAAGGAAAGATAGCTAAACCCCGCCGAAAATCGGAACGTCATAGCCGCAAACTGCTCTGTCACCACCACATCGCTCACGGCACGATAGCCGCAAACGTGCACGCCACGGTAGCGAGGGCTTGCTGCCACGGCCTCCAACAAGGCCCTGCTCCCCTCCGGATCCCACAGGTCGCCAATCATGTCCCGGTAGCACTCGGCACGCAGCAGCTCGCGTACGTCAAGACCCTGCCAGCCGGTAAGCTCCGGCATATCCCCCGGCAAACGCAAATAGGACAGCCACGCAAAGACCAGGCTATCCACAGCGCAGAACGACCGTTCCTCAAACGGATCAAACGCCGTCTGGGCATAGGTCAAAAAATTAGGCGAATCCGACATGGCTCTCCCATCAACAATGGCGCAAAGCAACCTGTCCCCCTTGCACCAAAAAGGCGCCCGGGTCGTGTGGACCCAGGCGCCTTCATTGTAGCTTGCTGGCAAACGAGCCTAATTTAGCAGGAGAAGTCGACGCTGTCGATGATGTCCTTGAGGGCTTTGGCGGAGACGGTGAGCTCATGCTGCTCGTCATCGTTCAGCGGCACGGGGACGCGGCAGACAACGCCGTCACGGCCAACGACGGTCGGCATGGAGATGGCAAGATCGGACAGGCCGTACTCGCCCACCATGAGCGAGGAGACGGGCAGAACGGTCTGTTCATCGCGCATGACGGCAGTGCAGATGCGCTTAACGGCCATGGCGACGCCGTAGTAGGTGGCGTGCTTCTTCTCGATGATGGTGTAGGCGGAGTTCTTGACGTCCTCGGCGATGCGCTTCTCGGCAGCCTCATGCTCCAGATGGCCGTGAAGCTCGCAGAAGGTGTTCAGCGGAACGCCGGCAACCTGAGCGCTGGACCAAGCGACAAACTCGGAGTCGCCGTGCTCACCCATGACGTAGGCCTGAACGTCGCGCGGATCGACCTCGACGTGAGCGCCGAGCATCTGCTGCAGACGGCCGGTGTCGAGCACGGTACCGGAGCCGATGACATGGCCCTCGGGCAGACCGGACATCTTGATGGCGGCGTAGGTCAGAACATCGACCGGGTTGGAGACGATGAGCAGAATGCCGTCAAAGCCGGACTTCTTAATCTCGGGAATAATGGACTTAAAGATGCTGACGTTCTTGTTGACCAGGTCCAGGCGAGTCTCACCGGGCTTCTGGGCAGCGCCAGCGGTGACGACGATCATGGCAGCATCGGCGACATCGGAATAATCGCCGGCGTAGATCTTCATCGGCTCGGCAAACGTCATGCCGTGCGCGATATCCAGTGCCTCACCCTCGGCGCGGTTCTTGTCCACGTCGATGAGGACCATCTCGGAGAACAGACCACTCTGCATCAGTGCGAACGCCGACGACGAACCAACGAAACCGCAGCCGACAATAGCGACCTTCTTCTCGTTAACCATTAGAAACTCCCATCTCTCTCCACAAACAGGCCGCCCGGGAACGACCCAAGCGGCTTGCCGTAATCCCAATATAGCCAATCGGGACTTTGATTATGCGCCTATTCGCAGCCAAAAATCGACCGTTTACCGAAATTGTTTGCAGAATTCGTAAGATAACTGCCCGAAATCGGTTTCGAGCTATTGACGCGCCTAAATGTCTTTTTAATACAGACCCGCCTCGCGAATAGCCTCGACGGCCAGAGCGATCTGATCGGGCGGCAAGACCAGCGCCATGCGCACGTGCCCCTCGCCCGAAGGCCCAAAGCTCGCACCCGGCGTCACCACAACGCCGGCCTTCTCCATGAGCTCCTCGCAAAACGCCATGGAATCGGTACGGCCGCCGGGAAGTTTGGCCCACACAAACATCGAACCATGCGCGTTGGGACGCTCCCAGCCCAAGCCCTCAAGGCCGTCGCACAGGGCATCGCGGCGCTCCTGGTACTTCAGACGCTGTGCCTCAACCTCATCGCGCGGACCGTTCAGGCAGGCGATGGCAGCCTTTTGGATCGGGAAGAACATGCCAAAGTCAATCTGGCTGCGCAGCTTGGCAAAGGCCGAGACCACGTCCTCGCGACCGACCAAAAAGCCGATGCGGGCACCGGTGACGTTAAACGACTTGGAAAGCGAGAAGAATTCCACGCCCACCTCGAGCGCGCCGGGATACTGCAAAAAGCTTCCGCCCGGCTCGCCGTCAAACACGATATCGGAGTACGCGTTGTCATGGACGATGAGCAGGTCATGCTCACGGGCAAAGGCGATAATCTCCTCGTAGACTTCGGGCGTGCCCACCGAGCCCACCGGGTTGGCGGGCAGCGACACGATCATGTACTTGGCACGATCGGCCACTTCGGGATCGATGCCCGCCACATAGGGCAGGTAATTATGCTCGGCAACCAGCGGATAGTATTCGAGCTTGGCATCGGCGATCTTGGCACCCGCCTCAAAGACCGGGTAGCACGGATCGGGAACCAGAATGGTGTCACCCGGATCGAGCAGCGCCAGGCCCAAATGGCCCACGCCCTCCTGCGTGCCGTTGCACGACTGCACCATGGACGGCGTGATGCCCGAAACGCCAAAGCGGCGCTCGTAGTAATCGCACACGGCCTGCTTAAGCTCGGGCAGATCGCGCAGGGCATACTTCCACATCTCGGGGTCCTGGGCGGCCTGGGTCAGCGCCTCGACCACGTGGTCGTACGGCTTAAAGTCAGGCGTGCCCACGCTCATGTTGTAAATGGTCTTGCCCTGGGCCTTAAGCACAAGAAGCTTATTATTGAGCGAGGCAAATACCTCCGCGCCAAAGCGGTCGAGACGCTGCGATGCCTGCATGGTGCCACCTTTCGATATAAAAAACGCGGCGCTCCGACAAGAGTGCCGCGCGATACGGGCCATCAGATTGCAAAAGTGTAACGCTTGCAACCCCCGTATTGGTTCAATTTAGCCAACCTTAGTCAACTGGATTGAGCGCGTCGATCTGCGCAAGCCACAGACGCGAGCTAGCGTCACTCGGCATACGCCAATCGCCGCGCGGGCTGAGCGTCACCGAGCCCACCTTGGGACCATCGGGCAGGCAGCTGCGCTTAAACTGCTGGGCAAAGAATCGACGGTAGAACGTACGCAGCCACGTGTGGACGGTCTTGGCATCGTAGACGCCCTCAAAGCTCTTGAGTGCCATGCGGTAGATCTTGCCCGGCTCAAAGCCAAAACGCAGCAGGTAGTAGAGGAAGTAGTCGTGCAGCTCGTACGGGCCCACCAAATCCTCGGTCTTCTGCGCAATCTCGCCGTCGCCCGTGGGCGGCAGAAGCTCGGGGGACACCGGCGTATCGAGGATGTCGAGCAAGACCTCGGCAATACGCCCGCCAAAGACATCGGCCGCATAGCGCACCAGATGGCGCACAAGCGTCTTGGGCACGCTCGCGTTGACGGCGTACATGCTCATGTGGTCGCCGTTATAGGTAGCCCAGCCGAGCGCCAGCTCCGACAGGTCGCCCGTGCCGATGACAAAACCGCCAGCCTGGTTGGCCAGATCCATCAGAATCTGCGTACGCTCGCGCGCCTGGCTGTTCTCGTAGGTCACGTCCTGCACGGCCGGATCATGCTCGATATCCTTAAAGTGCTGTTCCACGGCCGCGTGAATCGAAACCTCACGGAAGCTCACGCCCAAGTCGCGGGCGAGCGACTCGGCATTCGACTTGGTGCGGCGCGTCGTGCCAAAGCCGGGCATGGACACGGCCGTGATACCGGTGCGTGGCAGGCCCAAGGCGTCGAACGCACGCACGGTCACGAGGAGCGCCAGCGTGGAATCGAGACCGCCCGAAAGGCCGATGACGGCCGCCTTGGTGCCCGTATGGGCAAGGCGGGTCTTAAGGCCGGCGGTCTGCAGGTCGAGGATAGTCTCACAGCGCTCAGCCAGGTCGCCGTGGTCGGCCGGCACAAAGGGTGCGCGGGGGAAGGCGCGGTCGATGTCGAGCGCATCGCGCAGAACAGGATCCTTCGCAAGCACGCCCTCAAACGAAAACTCAACGGTCGTGGCCTCCGGCGCATCGTCCGCGCGCGTCCACGTCGTCGAGCGACGGCGCTCAGCCACCAGACGGTCAAGATCGACGTCGGCGACGGCCATATCGCAAGTGAGGAGCTTCGTCGCGGCGAGCTTCGAACCGTTTTCGTAGACGAGGTTCTCCCCCGCAAAGACCATGTCGGTCGTGGACTCGCCCTCGCTTGCGTCCGCGTAGGCATAGGCGCAGTACAGGCGCGCGCTCTGATTGGAGATGAGGCTGCGGCGGTAATCTGCCTTGCCGATGATTTCGTCCGAGGCCGACGGGTTGAGAATCACCGTCGCACCGGCAAGCGCCATCTCGGTCGAAGGGGGCGCCGGCACCCACAGGTCTTCACAGACCTCAACGCCCAGCACCATATCCTCGGCGCCCTCATCACAGCAACGGTAGACAAGCCCCGAACCCAGCGGGACCGGACCCTGACCGGCAAATTCAACCCACACGGGATCCGCAGGCGCCGGAGCAAACCAACGGCGCTCATAGAACTCGCCATAGTTGGGCAGATACTTCTTGGCCGTGAGGCCCAAAAGCTCGCCCGCGCAGCACACAGCGGCGCAGTTGTAGATATTCTCGGCAACTGCAACGGGAAGACCGATGGTAAAGACGATCGGCAGCTCACGAGTCTCGTCGAGGATATGCACCAGAGCAGCCTCGCAGGCATGCAGCAGTGTGCGGTTATGGAACAGATCGGCCGCGGTATAGCCGCACAGGTTAAGCTCGGGCAGCACCAGCGCGCGAACGCCGCGCTCGGTAGCCTCGCGAACAGCCGCCAGCGTAACCTCGGCATTGCCCTCGACATCGGCCACGAGAATCTGCGGTGAGGCCGCCGCCACACGCAAAAAGCCATCAGACTGAGAAAGGTGAAGATTCATAAGAATGCTCCCGTGCGTAGACGCTATTCAACACAATTAGCAAGCCCTATTGTAGTTCAACCACCGGGTGGAACCGCATCCCACCAACTTGGTGAGCTATTGATGAGTTGATGGTATCTGTTAAATGTCACGTACGATTCACATCTGGTGGGTACCCTGATGGCTACACGAAACGAAGCAGATTTACACCGGGAGGACCCCGTATGACAGCCAAGTACACCGACGCGCCGCGCACGCGCGTCATGACTCCCGCCGCACTGAACAACGGCGTGCACGAGAACCATTCCATTGGACAGACCATGGCCATCGCGCCCAAAAAGGGCCTGTTCGACGACATTTCCATTCCCCAGATCATCGCCGGCGCCGCAGCTGCCGCCACGAGCGTGGCGCTTGCTTCAAAGATCGGCATTGCCGGCTCGGTGATTGGTGCCGCTGTGAGCTCAGTCATCACTGTTGTGTCCTCGCAGGTCTATCGCCACTTTATCTCCGCCAGCGCCGAAGCAATCAAGGGCACGCACGCCGACGTCGACTACCCTGCCGGCGCCTACGAGCCCGTTGAGCCCGATGTCGAGGAGCACCTAGGTGGCGCCGCGACCACGCAGGAAATGCGCCAGGTTGCGGGACGCGCGACCACGGCGCGCGTCGCCCCCAACAGCCTGTGCGCCAAGGCGGCGGCAGAGCGCAGCCAGACGCAAAAGAAGGTCATCGTCTTCTCGATCGCCATCGCCATCGTCGCGGTCATCGCCTGCGCCGGCGCCATCCTTATAACCACCGCCGGTGAGGGTCTGGGCGAGCGCCCCGAGCCAATCCTTTCGTCGCACACGACCGAGAGCGATGCAAATGGCAACACCCAGTCTCAAGATCAGCAGACGCAGACGGACGACACGCAAGACAGTTCCACCTCTGCCAATTCGTCCTCGAACACCCAAGACCAATCGCAGGGCACCGATTCCTCTACGGCCAACAGTGGCACGCCGTCCGGCACGACCGACTCAAGCCAAACGACTGACGGCTCTCAACCGAGCACGGGCGACCAGACGAGCGACACCACGTCGGGAACGGGCTCAGCAGACAGCAGCAACACCAACGGCTCGAACAGCTCGAGCGGAACCGCGTCCGGCACGGCATCTGACAACTCGAGCCAAGGCACGGCATCGGGCAACTAAGCACATTTGCCTCTCATAGATAACCGACCTGCATAACGGGCGCGAACCGGCAAACGGTCGCGCCCGTTTGCCTTGGGCGCCGAGGTAGCAAGCCCCGCGCGATGGTAAGATGCTTTGGTGTGTAAAGAGGAGATTTGCCATGAGCAAGACAATAGTTACGCCCACGCTATCGCTGGGCAACCACATCTATCTGTATCGTCTGCTGCGCGATGCGATTGGGTGCAGCAAGCAAACGTTTATGACGCAGGTCGAGGAGGCGCTCGCCGCTGGCGACATGACCGCTTATGACCTGGGCTTCGAGTCCACGCGCGAGCTGCTCGAGGAGCTCGACGACTGCATTAAGCTGACCGTCTTTAAGGGCGGCCGCCTGTATGCCACCGTCATCGCCAACGAGGCCTGGGATACCGCCCTTGCCAAGGGCGAGGACAAGCCCAAGGCTGCCAAGGGAGCCAAGCAGTCCTACAAAAAGAAAAAGCGCGGCGAGAAGGACCTCAAGGCCGTGCGCCCCAAGCACGTTAAGCGTCCCGAGCCCGAAGCCATGGTTGAAGCCGCGCCGGAACCCGAGCCCGAGACAGAGATCGAAGTCGCTATTGAGGTAACGGCAGAAGCCGAAACCGAAATCGCCGCCACGACCGATTCCGAAGTCATATCCGAGCAGGAAGCCACTGTGGAGCTCAACGAAGCGCCCAAGTCGACAACCGAAGAAGCTGCTGACCAACCCGAGACGCCTGCGTTCCAAAACAGCGATGTCTTTGGCAACGAGGCTGAGGACGATCAGCCCGAAGAGCCCGCAGAACAGGACGTTACCGAGGTGGCATCGGAGCCCGAGACGCCGCGGCCTGCCATCTCGCTTACGGTCGTCTATGACCCCGAGAACGCCAACGCCGGCATCACCACCATGGCTTCCACGCCGGTCGAGACAAAGCCGAGCATCGAGAACGAGAACGCAACGCAGGTTGAGATTGAAACTGCAGCTGCAGACGCGCCCGTCACCGTGAAGCCCGCAGATTCCACAATCAAGCCGGAAGCGACGCCGGAGCCCGCACCCGTCATCGAATCCGTGCCCACCTCTGCTTGCGACCAAATTCCCGCACCGGCACCGGCTCCGGCACCCGCAGCGGCCCCAACCCCCGCACCTGCAGCGCCCGCCATCCCCGAGGACTCCCCCGTCGATTTCGCAACCGAGGTCTTCTGCCCCGGTCCGTTGCTACACCAGCTGTCGACCTATCTCCCCTACGGCGCCGATACCCTCGGCATCGTCGGCGAGTACTACTGGATCGCCCGCGAGCGCGGTACCATCGAGGCCGCGCGAAACCGCGCAAGCTTCCCCCTGCGCTACACGCAGGCCGGCGAGCGCCGCGAGGTTACCGTGCGCATCCGCCGCAACACCACCGGCGGTCTCGGAGCCGCCTGGATTATCGATAAAGTCGAAGAACCCGAGCAGTAACGACAAACGACTCAAATCCAAATCAGGATTTGAGCCGTTTTTATTTGTTGATGTTGCGTAACCAACAGCGAGCGGGCCGCAAGTGCCCCAGGTTGCCGTGAAAGAGGAGCGACGCGTACTTCGGTACGCGAGCGACGGCTTGAACGGCAAGATGGGGTGCTTGCGACCCGCGCAGCGTCGAGCAGTTACGCGGTTTGGAAAACCGCGTAACGATCTAGTCGCGCGTCAGCTTACGGTGGATACGATGCGGCTGGGCTGCGTCCTCGCCCAGGCGCTCGATGCGGTTGGCCTGATAGGCCTCGAAGTTGCCCTCGAACCAATACCAGTTGCCCGGATTCTCATCGGTGCCCTCCCACGCCAGAATGTGCGTGGCGACGCGGTCCAGGAACATACGGTCGTGGCTAATGACCACCGAGCAGCCCGGGAACTCGAGCAGCGCCGCTTCGAGCGAGGACAGCGTCTCGACATCGAGGTCGTTCGTGGGCTCGTCGAGGAGCAGCAGGTTACCGCCCTGCTTGAGCGTAAGCGCCAAGTTCAGACGATTGCGCTCGCCACCGGAGAGCACACCGGCGCGCTTCTGCTGGTCCTGGCCCTTAAAGCCAAAACTCGCCACATAAGCGCGGCTCGGAACCTCGGTCTCGCCGACCATCATGTGGTCCAGGCCGTCCGAGACGACCTCCCATAGGTTCTTATCGGGATCGATGCCGGAACGGTTCTGGTCGACGTAGGAAATCTTGACGGTCTCGCCCACCTCGAGCTCGCCCGAAGTCAGCGGCTCCAGACCCACAATCGTCTTGAACAGCGTGGTCTTACCGACGCCGTTGGGGCCGATCACACCCACGATGCCGTTGCGCGGCAGGGTGAACGAAAGATCGTCGATGAGCACGCGGCCGTCGAACTCTTTGTGCAGGTGATGGGCCTCGAGCACCTTGTTGCCCAGACGCGGACCCACAGGGATGCGGATGTCGGTCCAGTCGAGCTTCTGGCTTGCGCGGGCCTCGGCCTCCATCTCCTCGTAGCGAGCCAGACGGGCCTTGTTCTTGGCCTGGCGGGCCTTGGGCGAGCTGCGCACCCACTCGAGCTCGGCCTCCATGCGCTTGGCGAGCTTGGCATCGCGGTTGCCCTGAGCCTCGATACGCGCGGCCTTGGTCTCCAGATACGTGGAGTAGTTGCCCTTGTAGGGGTAGAGGTGGCCGCGGTCGACCTCGCAGATCCACTCGGCGACGTTATCCAGGAAGTAGCGGTCATGCGTGACGGCAAGCACAGCGCCCTGATAGTTATGCAGGAAGTGCTCGAGCCACAGGATCGACTCGGCGTCCAGGTGGTTCGTGGGCTCGTCAAGCAGCAGCAGGTCGGGAGCCTCGAGCAGCAGCTTGCACAGGGCCACGCGGCGGCGCTCGCCGCCGGAAAGCACGTTAACCGGCATGTCAGAATCGGGCAGCTGCAGGGCGTCCATGGCCTGGCCGAGCTTGGAATCGATATCCCAACCGTCGGCGGCGTCGATCTCGTCCTGGAGCTTGCCCATCTCGGCCATGAGGGCGTCCATGTCGCAATCCGGGTCGCACATCTCCTCGCCGATCTTGTTGAAGCGATCGACTTTGGCGATCATGTCACCAAACGCCATGCGCACGTTCTCGATGACGGTCTTGTCGTCGTCGAGCGGCGGCTCCTGCTGCAGGATTCCTACGGTGTAGCCGGGGGTGAGCCTGGCATCGCCGTTGGAAACTTCCTCGATGCCAGCCATAATCTTGAGCAGGGTCGACTTGCCCATGCCGTTGGGGCCCACGACGCCGATCTTGGCACCGGGATAGAAGCTCAGGGTCACGTCGTCAAGGATCACCTTGTCGCCATGGGCCTTGCGAGCCTGATACATGCTGTAAATGAACTCAGCCAATGTCCGTTTCTCCTTATCTAGCTGCGGAAATCTTCTCCCCCTGTCCGTTTTGGAAAAGCGGGGCGCAATCCGCGCGTTCTAATAAAAGGGGGCATGGTCGCCCACACCCCCTAATACTACCTGGGAAAAGTCCCCCGGAACAAAATATGAACTGCGTACGCTAGTTTTCCGCAACCTTAGCGAACAGCCCGCTGAGACTTGCGCCACAGCAGATACGAGTAGACGTAGGCAGCTCCGGCCGATCCAAACGCCAGCACCGCGATCACTGTGGCGACGACTTCACTCGATAGTACGCTGCCCGCCACACCCATCACAATCAGACCAACGCCCAGCACCATAAAGCAAGCGCCACCAAAACGCTGCGTACGGCGCCAGTTCTCGGGGTCGGCAAGCGCCCAAGGCGTCTTGATGCCCAGCGTGTAGTTTTGCTTCACACGCGGCAGGTAGTTGCCCATGCCAATAAAGAGCAAACCGATAGCGCCCGATACCAGCAAATTGACCGTGCCAGCAGCAGGCACCACACCCCATACGGTAAGCTCCCCCAGCCAGCTTATGGCACACATGACCAGCGTGAAGGCGATTACGAAACCCTGATAGAACTTGCCCGAAGTCCGATATGCCTCGCCCTTGGGGTCGATGCGCGGCACCACGTAGAATACCGCCAAAAGCACCAGCGGCAGTGCGCCGAGCGCAGAGGCCATCCAACTGGGACCCCAACCGTTAACGGCGCCACTCGCTCCCCAGTGCGTGGGAATCTGCGCAGGAAGGCTCGGCATCACCATAAGATGTGCCGCGACATTGGCGACACACAGGGCAATCAGCGCAATCCACACGCGCGGCGATACCCCCGTGGTGTGAATGTCCTTGTTTTCGTTATTCATTCTTATCACCTTCAGTGTTTGTAAAGCCCATAAACCAGCCAATCAAATCCTGCATGACGGTGGTGTTTAAGCTGTATACGATGTTTTGGCCATGACGCTCGTCGGTCACCAACCCGGCGTTTTTGAGCGTCGCCAAATGATGGCTGAGCGACGGCTTGCTCATGTCGAAATGCTCGGCAAGCTCCCCCGCCGTGCAGGTGCCCTCGCGCAGCAGCTCCAAAATGCGCCGCCGCGTTGGATCGGCAAGCGCCTTAAAACCCTCTCCCGGCATAGGACCTCCTCTCAGTATTTCGTTCGACGCGCACACTATACTCAATATTTAGATATTTGTCTAACTATCTAATCTTATACTCAAAAAAATAGCCGCCCCCGCGTAATGCGAAGACGGCCACTTCTCACGCTACAAACGTGTTTGGGAGTTGGCCAACCCGCGGCAACGGGTGCCACCTGCTTCATCTTATGCGAATCCCGGCCCCATTTCAACAAGCCCCTAGGGCTCAAATGAAATCGCGATAATACCTATAATGGCGATAGCCAAAACACGACCCGCTTCCCCATCGGAGGATATCTATGACCGAAACCGCAGCTGCAGCGCCCGTCGAGACACGCGACACCAAGCTCGAGATCATCATGGGCCGCGAGGCGCTCGATAAACTCGCCAACGCCACGGTGCTGGTACTCGGCTGCGGCGGCGTGGGCTCCAACTGCTGCGAAGCGCTCGCGCGCGGCGGCATCGGCCATTTCGTGATCCTGGACAAGGACATCATCGCGCCCAGCAACATCAACCGCCAGGCCATCGCCTTTCACAGCACCATCGGCAAGCGCAAAGTGGATGTAATGGAAGCCATGATCAACGACATCAACCCCGCCGCCGCTGTCATCAAACGTACCGAATACCTGTTGAGCGACAACATCGATGAGTTCTTCGCAAGTGTTTTGGAGCAGACGGACGGCAAGCTCGACTACGTCGTCGACGCCATCGACACCATCTCGGCCAAGCTCACCATTGCCAAATATGCTCAGGACCACGACATTCATTTGGTTAGCTCCATGGGCGGGGCCAACAAGCTCCACCCCGAATGCCTGCGTTTTGCCGACATTTTTGACACCGTGCGCGATCCTATGAGCCGCATCATGCGCAAAGAGTGCAAAAAGCGTGGCATCAAGAGCCTTCACGTGCTGTTTAGCTGCGAGGAATCGGTTAAGACACAGCCCCGCGACCCTTCCAATATCCACGAGCGCACCGAGTTGGGCACCGCCAGTTTTATGCCGCCCATCATGGGCCAGATGATTGCCGGCGAGGTTATCCGCCGGATCAGTGGCCGCGGCACCGAGCGCGTGCGCGCCGATGGCCAGCGCCTGGACTAGCAGGGATGCCGCGATGGAGCCGCAGCTGTTTGATGCACACTGTCATCTTGATTTGATGGCTTGCCCGGATACCGTTGCCGATGAGGCGACGGCACTGGGCCTGGGTCTATTTGACTGCGGCGTCGACCCACGCGACTTCGCGGCAGCAAAAACACGCGCCAGTCACCGCCCGAGCATCATCGCGGGCGTAGGGCTCCATCCCTGGTGGCTCGCCGACGGCCGATGCGGAACCGCCGAAATCAATCTACTTTGCGAAGTCGCTGCACAAGAGCGTTTTATCGGCGAGATCGGGCTCGACTTTTCCGCACGCTTTGTTGGAAGCGAGCCGTTACAAATACAGGCACTTGAACGGCTCTGCGATGCACTTGTGCATCATCCTCTTACCGGGCGCGTGATATCAATTCACGCCGTTCGTTCGGCAGGAACCGTACTGGACGTCCTCGAGTCGCACGGATTGCTCACCCCAAGGCCCGACTCCCCCGTTATCACCTTCCACTGGTTTAGCGGTACCTCGGACGAACTCGTCCGCGCGAGCGATGCAGGCTGCTATTTCTCCGTCAACGAGCGCATGCTCGCCACCAAGCGCGGTCGTGAATACGCCCGACAGATTCCACTCGACCGTATACTGCTCGAGACCGATGCTCCTGCCGAACCGCAAGCAGATACAAGCGCGCGGCAGCTCATCACATCGCTAAAAAGCGTCTCCCGGCGCATCGCCGAACTTAAAAACTGCGCCGAGGAGAGCGTCGAATCGACCGTTTTAAGAAATTCGCGCTCCATATTTGACTTCCGCTGATCCCGGTGGGCAAAAAATGCCAAATATGAGTACTGTTGCAAAGCTAGTCACATTATTTTGCGATAAAACAACACCTCGATAATGTACAACCGTTCATTATCGAGGTGTTTTTAGCATGCTTGAGTGCTATTTAACAGGTTTTAATCGTCCCCAGACACTCAACTAAGGCCTCAAAGGCTTGATTTTGCTGTTGCCAAAATAGTGACAGTACTCATATTTGGCATTTTTTGCCCACTCGCTCCTAGAAAGCCCCCAACAGACCCCTAAGAAAGCGTGAGCAGTTCCGGCAGCTGGTCGATAATCTTGTCCGCGGCATCCTGGCTAAAGCCAAAGCGCTCCTCGCGCTTGGCAATCACCGTTAACCCCGCGCGTTTGCCGGCAGTGATACCAGGCACCGAATCCTCAACACAGCAGCAACGGTCCGCAGGCAGCCCCAACAGATCCAGCGCATGCAGGTAGATGTCGGGCTCGGGCTTGCTCTCCTTAAACTGTTCGCCGCTCACCACATACTCAAAGGCATCCGACAGCCCGCATGCATCGAGCACTTCCTCGATGCTGTCCATGGGAGACGAACTCGCCAGCGCCACGCGAACGCCGCGGCGCGGCAACTCTCGAATCGTATCCACAGCGCCCGGGTTAATCAAAGCCTGGTAGTCACGCGGACGCTTATGCGCCCACTCGTCCCAACGGGCCAACGCTTCCTCGCCAGTGAAGTGCCCTTTACCGGCGCGTTCAAACCAATCGACCAGCATATGCAGGAAGAACTGATGCGAGGTGCCAATCTGCCCGTTCAGCTCCTCTTGGGTCAGGTTCAACCCAAGCTCCTTGGCAAACGCGGCAGTCTCCCCCAGGTAGTAATACTCGGTATCGACGATGACGCCATCCATGTCAAAGATAACGGCGTCGAACGGAAATGCGGACACGGCACCCTCCCTAACAAAAGGACGCCCGCGAGCAGGCGCCCGAACCATGCATTAATCGGCGATTCTAACCCAGCAGCTTATCCAGCGCCACCGCAATACCGTCTTCGTTGTTATTGGCGGTCACCATCTGGGCCACAGCCTTAACCTCATCGACGGCGTTGCCCATGGCAACACCGGTGCCGGCCCACTCAATCATGGACTTGTCGTTCTGGCCGTCGCCAAACGATACGACCTCGCTGGCATCGATGCCGAGCTTGGGCAGGGCACCCTCGAGCGCACGAGCCTTGTCGATGCCGGGCGCCGTATATTCAAAGTACCAGTCAGCCGTAAACATACCCGACAGCGTCTGGGTAAAGGGCGCGTACATCTCCTCGTGATGCGCCTGCAGATAGGCCGGATCGCCCGCGGTGAGTAGCTTGTCCACCGGATAGGCATCCGCCACCTCATGAAGGCTCTCGACTTCGCGAATCTTAAGATCGCAGGCGTCGCGCTCGTATTTGACGATATTCTTCTGCGAGCCGTCCGGCAGCGTGATCATGCAATGGTACGAGTCCTCGACGTGCAGATCGCGACCAAGCGAAATCATGGGGATCACGTCGAAATTGCGCAGATGATCAATCAGACGGTGCAGTTCGTCGGCAGGCATAGCCTGGTCAAAAAGGACCTCATCGGTCTGAGCGTCGACCACATGCGCGCCATTGAAAGCGACTAGCAGACCGTCATGGTTTTGGAGGTCGAGCTCCTGTGCCAGAGCATGTAGCCCCCATGCGGGACGGCCCGAAGCCAAAATGAGCTTAATGCCCGACTCCTGCGCCGCGAGCAGCTTCTCGCGCGTACGCGGGCTAATCACTTTCTGGTCGTTGGTGAGCGTACCGTCGATATCCATTGCGATGGCTTTAATTGCCATATGTACCTCCTTGCATCGTTTTTATCGCGCACTATCTTATCCGAGCCGGGGCACGTTCGCACAGCGCGCGTATGACGGTTGCAAAACCACCCCATTTGAAACAAAGGCAAAAAAGTACTTGCAAAGACGCGTTCCGACATATAAGTTGATAAAAGACCGCCGTTGCGGTTTTAAGTAGATCGAGCATATGAAGTTTGAGTTTTAGCGTGTAAGAGAAGGAAGATCGGCAAAGTACAACCCCAAACGCAATGACAACTTAATGAGGTAACTGCCACATGTGAGGCACCCAGGGCATTGCTGTCTCGATTTTGAGCACGATGCCTTCCGCCTTGCATGGGCCGTTCCATCCCGCCCCTGCAGCAACTGCCTCACGAGCTCATTGAAAACCGCATAGCACCCCAACGTCAGCACATCACCCACGGCAAGCACATCACTCACGACAACCAACACATCAACAGACAGCACGAACATCAACCGATTGGAGAAGCTATGACAAACCGCCACGCTGAAGACGGAGATAAGAAAAGCATTCTGGATGCCCGCATTGAGCGAGCATATGCAAACGAATATGACGCTGCCTTTGCCGCCGCGACCATCAAGAACTACGCGTCGCTACCGCTCGCGACGATCTTGGCCGACCACCCTCAACTGCTGAAGCGCTGCACAAAGATCATGGGCGACCCCGACATTCGCAAGCTGACAGACCCCTATGCCCCAAAACGCGGCAACGATTCGTACGTTCTTACCGTAGGCTGCCTAGCCCATATGCTTACGGCGCTCGACACGAAACTCAAGCTCGAATGGGAACCCGACGAGCGTCATGAACTCGAAAGCAAGCGGAACACCCTGCGCACCGCACTGTTCCTTCCGTTGGATGGCCTCAAGCGCTGCAACGTCGAGCTCAATACACAGGCGCGGCAAAAGCCCGGGACCACGGGGCAGAAAACTCCAAGACCCCATGCGGCCATCGTCGACCGCAACCGATATAACCGCATGACCGCGCATTTTTCTGCCGAGGGAGCAGCCATAAGGACGCTGATCGACCTGCTGTGCCTCCTGAGCATCAACGAGCTATTTGAGGGCTATCTCGCCCTTGTTCCCGCGACGGCACCCAAGTCGGTAGCAAAGATCATCGAGACCTGCAGACGCCAGTTTGAGCGCCATCGCAATGGCAGCGAGATGAACGCCAGCATCGCGCAGTACTACGCGGCTCATTACATAAATGACGGATGTGCCCCTGTCGAGCATCAGCTGCGGCTCGCCTACACCACGCCCGCCGCAACGCTCTATCGCTTTGGAGCCCTTGGCGCTTGCGAGCCGCACGAACAGGCAGCCTGCCCCGCAACCGAGCTCGATCTTAGGCTCGGACGAACCCTGTAGCCCGCCAGCCCCTCCGCGGGCAACAATCCTATTCCACAACACAACCAACAGAAAGGAGTCCTCATGGACACCAATCATTCCCCCATCATCAGCCCCCTCACCATGCGTGAATCCGCCCGAGGTATCACGCTCACCAGCATTTACGATGAGATGCTCGCCCGTCGCGAGCTCTCCGTCATGGGAAACATCGAAACCCCGATGGCCCACGACCTATGCCAGCAAATCCGCCTGCTCGATGCCACCGACCCCAGCCGCCCCATCACCATATTTGTCGCCAGCGCCGGCGGAAGCGTGCGATCGGGTCTTGCGATCTATGACGCCATGCGCCTCGCATCGTGCCCCATCCGCACCGTCTGCCTGGAATTCGCCGCATCCATGGGCGCCGTGATCTTTATGGGCGGCGACGATCGCCGTATGGCGCCCCATGCAGAGCTCATGATTCACGACCCGCTAATCCCCCAGGGGGCAGGCGGCTCGGCACTTGCGCTGCAGGAAACCAGCCGGCGTCTCATGCAGACCCGCAAGACCCTCACGCAAATCCTCTCGGACCGCAGCGGCCTCACGCCCAAGCGCATCCAGTCCCTCACTGCAAAAGACACCTACCTTTCGGCCGAGCGCGCCGTCGAGCTCGGCTTTGCCCACGAAATCCTCTCGACCACCAAGGAGGTCGCCCATGTCTAACCTCGCCAGCCGTCTCGCCGCATCTGAGTCCGCATCGTCCACCATCCTCGCCAAAGATCGAACGCTTTCCTGCGACACCCGCCAAACGGGACTCAACAACAATGCACTTGTGATCGGCCCCTCGGGAGCCGGCAAGACCCGAAACGTCCTCAAGCCCAACCTGCTGCAAATGAACGCAAGCTACATCGTGCTCGACACCAAAGGCACGCTCTGTCGCGAAGTGGGACCCGTGCTGGCAGCCCACGGTTACCGCGTGCAATGTCTCAACTTCGCCGACCTCAACACCGTCCCGGCCCTTGCGCCCGGCATCGAGCGCTGCGGCTACAACCCCCTGAGGCACATTCGCCGCAAGGCGGACGGCAGGCCCAACCAGCAGGACATCCTCTCGGTGGCAAAGGCCATCTGCCCCATCGAGGACAACAACCAGCCTTTTTGGGATCATGCGGCGGCAAACCTGCTGTCGTGCCTTATCGCCTACGTCACCGAACAGCTACCCGCCGACGAGCAGACGATCAGCTCGGTCATCAAGCTGATCGAGCACCTACAGGACGGTGCCACGGGTCGATTGTTTGACGACCTGATCACGACCGACCCCCAAAGCTATGCCCTCTCGCTATGGCGACGCTACGCCATTACGCAAAATGCCGAGCGCATGCACGCGAGCATCGTCGGCATCCTTGCCGAAAAGGTCATGTGTCTGGGATTCGACGGTGCGGCACAGCTCTATCGTGAGTGCCATCAGGTGGACTTCGCTTCCATGGGACACACCCCCTGCGCCCTGTTTGTAACCGTGAGCGATATTGACCGCAATCTCGATCCGCTGACCGGCCTCTTTATTTCGCAGGCGTTTATGGGCCTCATTCGTGAGGCCGATAGGCAGCCCGGCGGCAGCCTGCCCGTGCCCGTGCGCTTTATGCTCGATGACTTCGCAAATCTGCAGATCCCCCAGATCGACAACGTGCTCTCGATTATCCGAAGCCGCAACATCTGGGCAACGCTGCTGCTGCAGTCGACCAACCAGCTCGATGCGCTCTATGGCGAGGCACGCGCACGCTCCATCATGGGCAACTGCGACACGCATCTGGTGCTGGCGTTCCAGGATCCCGAGAGTGCCCGGGTGTTTTCCGACCGCGCCGACGCGCTGCCCAGCACGCTCATGGCGACGCCGATTGATCGCTCGTGGCTCTTTGTACGCGGTCGCACTCCCGAACAGGTCGAGCGCTTTAGGCTCGAAGACCATCCGCTCTACGGGGAGCTGCCCGAGGCGCAGCGAGGCCATGCGGAGGCCGAGATCTAGGCGCAGGGTTCTCGCAGCGCGCGACGCCCCGGCGATGTTCCACAAAGGCCGTGCGCCCCGGGACCACGGCAAAAGCAAAGGGGCCCGCATCCGATAGGATACGGGCCCCTGACTATAAGGCGCGATACGTTAACAGCAGCGACTACTTGCGATGCGCGCGATAGAACTCGATGAGCGCCTGGGTCGAAGCGTCCTGCTCGGCCTTGGCGGCGTCGTCATGGAAGGCCGGAGTGATCTGCTTGGCAAGCTGCTTGCCCAGCTCGACGCCCCACTGGTCGTAGGAGTCGATACCCCAGACCGTGCCCTCGACAAACGTGATGTGCTCATACAGGGCGATGAGCTCGCCGAGTGCAAACGGGGTCAGCGTATCGCCGAAGATCGAGGTCGTCGGGCGATTGCCCTCAAAGCAGCGAGCCGGGACGATCTGCTCGGGCGTGCCCTCGGCGCGCACCTCGTCGGCCGTCTTGCCAAAGGCGAGCGCCTTGGTCTGGGCCAAGAAGTTGCCCAGGAACAGCTCGTGGACATCCTGACCGCTGTCGGTTGCGGGGTTGGCAGTGTTGGCGAAGGCGATGAAGTCGGCCGGGACCACCACGGTGCCCTGGTGCAGCAGCTGGTAGAAGGCATGTTGGCCGTTGGTGCCGGGCTCGCCCCAGAAGATCTCACCGGTGTCGGAGGTCACGGCGCTGCCGTCCCAGCGGACATGCTTGCCGTTGGACTCCATAGTGAGCTGCTGCAGGTAGGCCGGGAAACGGTGCAGGTACTGGCAGTACGGAAGCACGGCGTGGCTCTTGGAACCAAAGAAGTTAACGTACCAGACGTTGAGCAGGCCCATCAGCGCGACGGCGTTGTTCTCGAGCGGGGTGTTGCAGAAGTACTCGTCGATGGCGTGGAAGCCCTCGAGGAACTGCTGGAAACGCTCGGGGCCGAGCACGACGATCAGCGACAGGCCCACGGCGGAGTCAACGGAATAGCGGCCGCCGACCCAGTTCCAAAAACCGAAGGCGTTGGCCGGGTCGATACCGAAGGCCTCAACCTTCTCGAGTGCGGTGGAAACGGCGACGAAGTGCTTTGCCACGGCCTCGGCGTTCTGCTCATCGGAGCCATCGATGGCGCCCTGAGCCTTGAGCTGCTCGAGCATCCAGGTCTTGACCTCGCGGGCGTTGGTGAGGGTCTCGAGCGTGGTGAAGGTCTTGGAGACGATGATCACGAGCGTGGTCTCGGGATCCAAACCCTTGAGCTTCTCGGCCTGGTCGTTGGGGTCGATGTTGGAGATGTAGCGGCAATCGATACCGGCGTCGGCATAGGGACGCAGGGCTTCGTAAGCCATGACCGGACCCAGATCGGAGCCGCCGATGCCGATGGACACCAGGTGCTCGATCTTCTTGCCGGTAACGCCCTTCCACTCACCGGAGCGCACGCGCTCGGCGAAGGCGTACATGCGGTCGAGGACCTCGTGCACGTCGGCGACAACGTCCTGGCCGTCGACGATGAGCTGGCCCTTCTCGCTGGCCGGGCGGCGCAGCGCGGTATGCAGGACGGCACGGTCCTCGGTGGTGTTGATGTGCTCGCCGGAGAACATGGCGTCACGGCGCTCCTCGAGTTTCACCTCGCGGGCAAGGTCGCACAGGAGCTTGACGGTCTCGTCGGTCACCAGGTTCTTAGACAGGTCGAAGTGCAGGTCACCGGCGTCAAAGCTCAGCTTGTTCACACGCTCGGGATCGGCGGCGAACCAGGCCTTGAGGTCGATACCCTCGGCCTCGAGCTTCTCCTGATGAGCCTCGAGCGCCTTCCAAGCGTCAGTCGACGTAGCATCGATAGGTGCGGCAACAGTTGCCATAAAGTCCTCCTCGGCATACGGGCGCACGCCTCCATGCGCCCGGACATTCAGATGCCACTATTCTAGCGCAGGTCAAGACTACAATCAGCGAGCGTTGCCAATCGGCCCCCAAACGGCAACCGACCAAAAAGGGACAGGTTTATTTTGGCAGGTCAAACGCTTTATCAACCAAAAATAACCCGTCCCTTTATGGCAAATATTAGGCCGCGGCGCACACACTGCCGAGCAGCTCGCGCAGAGGAGACCCAATGCCCTCCAGCAGTTCGGGCGCGATAATGGCAAAAACCGGAACCTCACCGGTGCCCACGACAGCAGGCACCTTGCCCTCCGAGACAATGCATCCATAAGGCACAAAGCCGTCTTCGCCGGCATCGAGCGTCGCCATGCGACGGGCGAGTTCGCGTGCAAAGCCGGCAGTATCGGCATCGCCAATCGCCAAGACAAAGTCCACGCCTTCGTCGGTCGCCAGGGCCACGGCTTCGTCGATCGGCTCGTCTCCCCCGTCGCCCTCAACCGAGCCGCAGCGGAAAAGCACGCGCTCGAGCAGAGCTCGATCAAGCGAGCCGAGTGCCGCCGAGACAAGCTCATCGCGCGCATGCTTGTCGCCACCCAGCACGACCAACGCCTTGGTGCCACCGTAGTGAGCGACCAATCGTCCGCACCAGCGAGCCACGTCTCCATCCGCAACAAGGCGCGTCGGCATACCAAACCCATAATTGACCATCTTTCCCACAACCCCTCCGTGCGTATAGGCGGTATCAATCGTTAGGCCCATGCTACGAAGCGAGGTTTTCCGAGCTGTTTCGCACTCTTTAGAGCCGCGTTAAAAACCCGATGCAGCCGCACGATCATACCTACCAAAACAAACCAGTCCCTTTTTGACAGGTTTTGACGATGTCCGCGCAAGCAGGTATTATCGAACAGGTATTCGATAAGAACATGTGTTTGATGGGAGGGCACGCGTGGAGCACGAGCAGCATACCTATATCTGCATCGACCTTAAGACGTTCTACGCCAGCGTCGAGTGTGTCGACCGCGGGCTCGACCCACTCACCACGTGCCTGGTCGTTGCCGACGAATCGCGCGGACGCACGACCATCTGTCTTGCCATCACGCAGGCCATGAAAGACCTCGGGATACACAACCGCTGCCGTCTGTTCGAGATTCCCGACGGCATCGACTACATCAAGGCCGTACCGCGCATGCAGCACTACATGGAGGTGTCGGCGAAAATCTACGGCATCTATCTGGAATACGTGAGCCCGCAAGACATTCACGTCTATTCAATCGACGAGTGCTTTATCGACGTGACGCCCTATCTAGACCTCTACCACACCGATGCCGAAGGGTTCGCCTGCATGTTGCGCGACGAGGTCCTCGCGCGCACCGGCATCACGGCCACCGTCGGTATCGGCCCCAACCTATTCCAGGCTAAGGTGGCGCTCGATATTACCGCAAAGCACGTACCCAGCCGCATCGGCATACTCGATAACGAAACCTTTCGCAAGGAGATCTGGCCGCATCGACCCATCACCGATATCTGGGGTATCGGCCCCGGTGTGGCGGCCCGGCTCGAAAAGTACGGCGTCTACAACCTGATGGGCGTAGCCGCGCTCGACGAAAACCTGCTTTACGATGAACTCGGCGTCAATGCCGAGTATCTCATCGACCACGCCTTCGGGCGCGAGCCGACAACCATCGCCGATATCCAAGCCTATCGCCCGCAGGCAACCTCAACCACCACAGGACAGGTGCTCTCAAAGGGCTATGCCTACGAGCAGGCCTACACCGTCTTGCGCGAGATGGTCGACAACGCCGTACTGGACTTGGTCGATAAGCACGTGGTGTGTGACAGCATCTCGCTCTTCGTGGGCTACGCGAGCGAGCGAGCCGACATACGCCGACTCGATGCCAGCGGCACGGCGCAATATGTAGACGGATCCGGACACCTGCGCTCGAGCACGTCAGGTATCGAGCCTACCGCGACCGCCGGCCCCGAACTCGCGCCCCGTGCGCCCAAGCCCGTCCAGCGCGATGACGAACGGCGTCGCCTGGTGCGCGAGGCGCAGGCAATCGACGGCATCTTTGTGGGGGAACACGGCGGCAAACCGCGCGGTGGCTATGCCGCACTCTTCGCGCACTCCAACGCCTCGCGAAAACTGCCCGAGCGCACCAATTCATTTAAGAAGATCATGGGTTACTTCGATGAGCTCTGGGCGCAGACTGTCGACCCCAAACGACCGATCAAGCGCATCAACCTGGGCTTTGGCAATCTCATGCCCGAGGAATTCGCTACCGTCGATCTGTTCAGCGACGTCGAGGCCGACGAGCGCGAACGCGATCTGGCGCGCGCCGTGTTGGCCGTGAAAGGCAAGTACGGCAAGAACGCCCTGGTCAAAGGATTGAGCTTTACCGCCGGCGCCACCGCACGCGAGCGCAACGATCAGGTAGGAGGACATCGTGCCTAAGCCCCAACAACAACCGATGCGGCCGCCGACACCATTTGAGCGCCTGGCGGACCCCGAGGGAAGACGTCGTTCCGCCGACCCCAAACTCACCGCCAACGGCGCCGTTCGCGCCGGGCGCGCCGCGCAGTTTATGCCCTTCGCCGCTCTCACGGGATACTACGAGCTCGTACGCAAGCAAGAAATCACTGTCGAGCCCAAATGCGAACTCACGGAAGAAAAAGCCCTCGAGCTTTCGAAAAAGCTCGAGGGCCTCAAACGCGGCGACTTGGTTCGCGTCACCTATTACGATACGTACGGTTATCGTAGCCGTACCGGCATTCTCGATGAAGTGCTCCCCGCATTCAAGCTGCTCAAACTTAAGGATATCGCCATTAACTTCGACGATATCCAAGACGTGGAGCTGCGCGGCCGAGCCCAATCGAACGCCTCGGCCTCGATGCGAGCGACTAGAGCCTCATGACGTAATAACCCGCGCCCCTTACCACGGCCTCAAGCGTCTCGCGGCCAATCGGATGCTTCGAGCGCACGCGCGCTGTGTGGTCCGCAAACGTCACCGTTGCCCACACGCCATGCAGCGCATTAAGGGCATTCTCAACGTTGTGCGCGCAGCCATCACAACTCATGCCGCCAATGAGCAGCTCATCGCAGTAGGGGTAGTGAGATTTGTCGGTATCGGCCACCACGACCCTTTTAACTTTTTTGCCACTCGAGCCATCGCTGCAGCAGCTTTTGCCGCGCGTCGATGCGACAATGCGGCGCAGTCCAAAGAACATACCGACGGCAATTACGGCCAGTACGATGATATTCGCAGGGTTAAGCAGATCTTCCATGCGCTCCCCTTTCCTCGTAGCTCATTCAGAGATACCCGCGTGAGGTGTCACCATCCTACCCCAAGCTCATGTCAGTTCAATCAAATAGTTTCCTTTTTCTTACTTTTTAGTTTACATAGACTTACTTTCGTGTATAAGTTTTCCTTGGTTAACAAGTGAGGACTCAAAAGGGGAACCATGACTCGAACCATAGACATCCCAACGTTTCAGGCAGCGGTCGTGCGCAACTGCTCCCCCACGCTCGCGGGCATTAAACCAGCATCGCTTTTTACCTATCCCGGCATCTATGCCCATCAGGATGGCTCGAGTGCGACCGCGCCGATCGCCGATCGACGCGCACGCCTGCCCAACGTCATCGCCCAGTGCAACCACGAACTCGACCCGCTCGGCATCCACCTGAGTGTTTTGGTCTGGCGTCCCTGTGGGGCGCTTGTGTACGCATATCGGCCCCATAGCCTCGCCACATACCTTGCGGGCCCGCGCGCCAAAACGGCGCTCGCCAAGGAGGGCTACAACACCGACAATCTGCCGATATGTCTCGCGCACCTGGCATCACGCATCGCGCTCGCGAGCACTAACGCCGCGGAATGCGCCTGCGACTAGGCACGGTGCGCATTGGACCATCAAGCCCGCTGCAATAACAGCTGCTCCTGTGAGTTCCCCCACGAAATTGGCTACTTTTTGGGATACCCCTACGACGACGTCCATCAGTTCATCGTCCAGCATGGCGAAAACTATAAGGTCTTTGGCGCATGGAAGGTATACACAAACGTTGAGCAGGCGCTCACGACCTTCGATTCCTATCGCGCATGCACGCAATACCTTACCTACATCTATCAACAGGGCTGCACCCTGGGACAACTTGTCCAGGCAACCCGATAGAGCATACAAAACACGGCCGCACGCCGCACAACCGAAAGGAAAACATATGAGCAAGATCGCAGTCGTCTACTGGAGCGGTACGGGCAACACCGAGGCCATGGCAAACTTCGTTGCCGAGGGCGCAACCGGTGCCGGCGCCGAGGCAGAGGTCATCTCCTGCGCCGACTTCTCCGCAGACAAGGCCGCCAGCTATGACGCCATTGCCTTCGGCTGCCCCGCCATGGGTTCCGAGGAGCTTGAGTATGACGAGTTCCAGCCTATGTGGGACGAGGTCAAAGAGACCCTCGACGACAAGAAGGTCGTCCTCTTTGGCTCTTATTCGTGGGCCGAGGGCGAATGGATGGACAACTGGAAGGCAGATGCCGACGAGGCAGGTGTCAACGTCGTCGATTCCGTCATTTGCTACGATGCGCCCGACGATGAGGGCGAGGCGGCCTGCAAGGCCCTGGGAGCGGAGCTGGCCTAACGAAGCCGTCAGAAAGTCGCAAGACAACTGACAGCCGAGCACCGCACAACAACAGTCGCTCATGCCCAAACAAAAACGGGGGCCGGATAGTATCCGGTCCCCGTTTGTGATATCGACAACTTCGACGCGCCGCTACGAGATATTGCCCAAAAACGCCTTGGTACGCTCGCTCTTGGGATGGTCGAAGACCTCACTCGGCGTGCCCTCTTCCACAATAACGCCGCCGTCCATAAAGACGACGCGGTCGGCAACATCGCGGGCAAAGCCCATCTCGTGCGTCACGACGATCATGGTCATGCCGTCGCGGGCCAGGTCGCGCATAACGCCCAATACGTCGCGGACAAGCTCGGGGTCGAGTGCCGACGTCGCCTCGTCAAAGAGCATCACGTGCGGGTTCATCGACAGGGCGCGGGCGATGGCAACGCGCTGCTGCTGACCGCCCGACAGCTGGCTCGGCATAAAGTCGATGCGCCCGGCAAGACCGACCTTGGTCAACTCCTCGATGGCGATCTTCTCGGCCTCTTCCTTACTGCGCTTGAGCACCTTTTGCTGCGCAAGCATGACGTTCTTTTTGACCGACAGGTGCGGGAACAGATTGAACTGCTGAAACACCATGCCCAAGTGCGTGCGTACCTTATTGAGGTCGACGCCCTTGGCACACACATCCACGCCCTCAACGACAATCGAGCCGCTCGTGGGATGCTCCAGGCGATTGATGCAGCGAAGCATCGTCGACTTACCCGAGCCCGAGGGGCCCAGGACCACGACGACCTCACCCTTGTGCACATCCAGATCGATGTCGCGCAGGACCACGTTATCGCCAAAGGCCTTCTGGAGATTCTTGATGCTGACGACGACCTCGTTCGAGTTATTGGTTTCGCTCATGATAGGACCTCCTTACAGACCGGCGATGTGATCGGCGGGCGTCGCGACGACCTGTCCGGCGCTCTTGGCGGGACGCTTCTTCTTGACTTCGGCCGTACCCAAAAGCCTCGCCTCAAGACCGCTCACCAAGCGGGCAAGCGGCAGGGTGATGACCAGATAGAACAGGGCGGCAACCACATACGGCGTAATGGATCCCGTCGTAGCCACGATGGTGCGGGCGTTCATGACGATCTCGACCACGCCCACGGCGGCAAGCAGCGACGTATCCTTGTAAAGCAGGATAAACTCGCTGGTCAGCGTAGGCAGGACATTGCGGAACGTCTGCGGAATCATAACGTAGAGCAACGTCTGGAAGGCATTCATGCCCAGCGAGCGAGCAGCCTCGTTTTGACCCTTGGGGATCGACTGAATACCGGCACGGAAGATCTCGCACAGGTACGCAGACGAGTTCATGGCCATGACGATGACGCCCAGGGCATAATCATCTACCTTGACGCCGGCCAGCGGCAGGCCAAAGAACGCGATATAGATCTGCAGGAACGCCGGCGTACCGCGGATGATATTCACGTAGATGCCGGCAAGGCAACGCAGGATGCGCGACTTGGAGATGCGCATGAGCGACAGGGCGAAGCCAAAGGGAATTGCCAACGGAAACGCCACAAGCACGATCGAGAGCGACATGAGGAAGCCCTTAAAGACGATCGGCAGGCTCTGGACCAAAATGACCGGGTTCAGGAACAGGCGCAGGAACATATTGGAGTTCCAAGCCTCGACCCACGGCTGCTCTTTAAGGTCGGCCAGGAAGTTATCGAAAGCCGTCACACTCTTGATCTCCACCGAGGACATCTTGGAAATCTTCTTGGTTGAGCCGTCGGCCAGGGTATAGGTTCCGCTAAAGGCCTCGTCGCCGCCCTCGAGGGGGAAGGTCACGCCGTAAACCTCGACACGGAAAAAGCCGCCGGCAGGCGCCGTCTCGCCAAAGTCGATCTTGAGCGTCTGGCCATCCGCCTTGCACGTGGGCTTCATGGGGGTACGGTCCATAAGGTCCTCGCCCGAAAGCATCGTCAGGCGCGTATCGTCGGCACTAAACGTCGTGCCATCGACAAACGTCAGCGAAAGACCGCTCAGCTCCTCGTCGGCATCGGCCTGGACTTCCCAGGTAATGCGCGTCTCGGTGCCGCCGACCACATCGCTGCCCGAGCCGGTGTTGGGTCGGGCAGTGATCTTTGCGGTCTCAAGCGCCTGGGCGGTCGAGGGTGCATATGTCCCCGCACACACCAGCGCGAGCGCCACGGCCATGGCGCAGGCTAGCTTTTGGAGCAAGGCGGACCGTGGAGAACGCTGCTCCGCGGTCCCTTTGTTCAATCGAGACAAGGTGGCTCCTATCGTAGAAGTTGCCTGCAAAACAAGACGGAAACGCTCTCCGTCGAGAGAAGCGCAAAGGCCCTCTCCGCAAAACGGAAAGGGCCCGCACGCAATCAAGCATTAATTTACTTGATGTTGTACTTAGCCATGAGGGCGTCAACGGTACCGTCATCGGTCAGGTCCTTGATGGCCTGGTTGATGTCGTCCTTGAGCTTGGTGTTGCCCTGATTGACGGCGATGGCGTACTCCTCGCCAGTGCTGATCTGCTTGATGGTCTGGCAGGTGTTGAACTGCTCGGCGGTCAGCTGGCTGGCGACGGAGCGGTTGGTGACTACGGCATCGCCCTTATCAGACTGCAGGGCGCTGAAGCACTCGGTGGCGTCCTTGTAGGGAACAATCTTGGCCTTGGGGAAGTTCTCCTGGGCAAAGGCCTCGGCGGTCGAGCCGGACTGGACGATGATGGTAGCGTCGGCGTTGTTGAGCTTCTCGCTGTAGTTATCGGCCGTAATGTCGGTGTTATCGACCTTGGTCACGATAGCCTGGTCATCCATGTAGTAGGAGTCGGAGAAAGCGACTTCCTTCTCACGCTCGGGTGTGTCAGTGATAGCCGCAATGGCGACGTCGTACTTGGCGCCCGAAGCAACGCCGGGGACGAGCGTGTCGAAGTCGTTGTTGACGTACTCGACATCCAGACCCAGCTTGTCGGCGATAGCCTTGATGAGCTCAAGGTCAAAGCCCTGATAGTCGCCGTTGTCGTCCTTATACTCAAACGGAGCGTATTCGGCAGAGGTGCCGACGGTCAGCGTGCCGTCCTTGACGAGCGCATACTCCTTGGAGCCGTCGACCTTCTCGACCTTCGCGTTGTCAGGGCTGCTGGAACCGGCATCGGAACCAGAGGTGGCGTTGGACGAACCACAGCCCGTCAGTGCAAGAGCGAGCGCCATGGCGCCCGTGGCTGCAAACGCGCCAAGCTTCTTGAGCTTCATAATCAGTCTCCTTCCAGTGACCCCGTTTGATTCAGAGGTCTGCAAAAACTGTTGGCTATTATGCACCCGCTTGTAGGAATCTGCAATGAGAAAACTGATTGAAACAAGCCCATAACGTGAATGAAACACCCACTTTGTGGCTGTTAATTACTGCGCAAAGACCTTAAGAGTTTTATTTCAGCCGCATAACCTGCAAGTTCGTTCGGTGTCTCCAAAATGAAAGGCAACGCACGCAGACGGTCATTCGATACAATATTCTGCATAACCTGCATACCGCCGCCAAGCTCCTCGCTACCAAGGTAGCCCTTACCGATGCACTCGTGACGATCTTTATGGGCGCCACAGGGGTTCTTCGAATCGTTGATGTGTACGGCACGCAAGCGGTCGATACCCACCACGCGGTCGAACTCGTCGAGTACGCCGTCCAGATCATGGATGATGACGTAGCCGGCATCGCTCACATGGCAGGTGTCTAGGCAAACGCCCAACTTGACCGACAGCTCGGGGCGTTTGCCGGCAACGCCCTGGATGATGAGCGCCAGCTCCTCAAAGCTACGGCCCACCTCGGTACCCTTTCCCGCCATGGTCTCGAGCAGCACCGTCGTCTGCTGCCCCTCAAACATCACCTGACACAAGGTGTCGACGATCATCTGAATGCCGGCATCAGTCCTCTGCCCCACATGCGCGCCGGGGTGGAAGTTGTAGTAGTTGCCGGGCAGCGCTTCCAGGCGCTGCAAATCCTCGGCCATTGCCTCCAAGGCAAACTCGCGCGCCCGCTCTTTGGCAGAACAGGGGTTATAGGTATACGGGGCGTGTGCCACGAGCGGACCAAAATCGTTTTGCTCCATAAGCTCGCGCAGGGCTGCCACGTCATCCATGTCAAGGTCTTTCGCCTTGCCGCCGCGCGGGTTGCGCGTAAAGAATGCAAAGGTATTGGCGCCAATGGACAGCGCCGTCTCCCCCATTGCCCGATAGCCCTTCGTCGTGGATAGGTGACACCCGATCGTCAGCATCCCCAGCTCCCCCTCATCAGTTGCGGTGAAATACGGTCTATTGATGCCTTATTTTGGCGCAAACAGACCGTATTCCACCGCACGTTATAAAAGGGTCATGAGGAGCGCGTTTTGCCGAAGGCCCTAAGCGCCGCCGTCACGGGGCCGGGCTGAAAACGGCGGCGTACGGCGTCCAAGCGCCCGGGGATATCGATGTGCTGCGGACAATGCCGCGCGCATTTGCCGCATTTGACGCAATTGCTCACCAACTTGGGCTCGCTTGTGCGCACCGCGCTCGCCGTAAAGTACTGCGATAGACCCGTAAACCAGCTGTGCGCATAGCTTGCGTTGTAGGCGGCAAAACATCCAGGGATATTGATGCCTTTAGGACACGGCATGCAATAGCCACATCCCGTGCAGGGCACGCGATTCGATTTTTCAAACTCCGTCAGCACGTGCGCGATGGCATCGAGCTGAGTAGCTGTCATCGAATCCGGCAGGGCCCGATCGGCCAACGCCGCGTTCTCATCCACCTGCGCGGTATCGGTCATACCCGATAGCAGCATCGTCACCTGAGGATGGTTCCACACCCACGAAAGCCCCCAGGCGGCAGGGGTGCGCAAATGCGGATCACGGACGCTCTCGAGCACAGCGCGGGCCCGCGGCGGCAGCTTGCCCGCCAGACGCCCGCCTAGCAGCGGCTCCATCACAAACACCGCGAGCCCGCGCTCCGCAGCCGCCATGAGTCCTGCCGTTCCCGCTTGGTAGCGCTCGCCGGCATAGTTGTACTGTATCTGGCAAAAATCCCAATCGTATGCGTCGAGCATCGTCAAGAAATCCGCCGCGCTGCCGTGATACGAAAAACCAATCTGGCGAATGCGCCCCGACGCCTTTTGGCGCGCGATCCAATCCTCGACGCCCAACGCCACCACACGTTCCCACTGGACGGGCGAGGTGATGTTATGCATAAGGTAATAGTCGATATGGTCGGTCCGCAGACGACGCAGCTGCTCGTCAAAGAAACGGTCGAAATCCCCGGTGCATGCACACGAAGCGTGCGGCAGCTTGGTCGCCAGCAGCACCTGGTCACGCAGCCCCAAACGCTCAAGCGAAGCGCCCACGCATGTCTCGTTGCCGGGATAGAGATATGCGGTATCCAGGTAATTAATCCCCTGCCCCACCGCACGGGAAATGATGGCGTCGGCCGCCTTCGCGTCCGGATGACCCGGTGCACCGGGAAATCTCATACAGCCCAGACCGAGAGCGGATAATCGGTTACCACTTTTGGGGTCAACGCGGTATTGCACAGACCCTCCCTTCGCCATAAGCGCCCCGGCAAGGAGAAACACAATGGTCACGCAGCCGAAACATCGTGGAATCGCAATCGAGAACGTATCGTAACGCAGCAGAAATCGAGCCGTCACGGCACCGCTTTAATATCAGCAAAAAGCCCGATGAAAGGAGCCGGGCGTGACCACGCGCGAGGACGCCTACCCTTACCCGGGCGAGCAATACATCCTTTCGGTCGACCGTTACCAAATCGAGGTCATGGATCATCTGGATGAGCTTCCCGCCACGGGTGCTGTCATCTTCTGCACCTTCCCCAAAGTGCGTGATGGCGTCGGATACCCCGCACGCGTCTTTGCGGTCTGCCCCGCGTCATAAGTTCCCGTGTTCCCATGCGTTCGTTCTTCTAAATACCGCTATCCGGCGCACACAACATACCCCGACAGCATACAATCCATCAGGCGCCCCGTACGTGGGCGCCTTTTTATGGGGAGATGATTCATATGCAGATCAACAAGGTCGCCTTCATCGGCAAGGGCGGTGTCGGCCTACTCTACGGCAGCATGATCGCCCAAGCGCTCGGCAACGACGCTGTTGAATATGTCATGGACGACGCACGCTTTGAGCGCCACGCGGGCGATGCGCTCAATATCAACGGCAAGCCCTGCGCGCTCAAGTCCGTCCGCGCGAGCGAGGCGACGCCCGTCGACCTGGTCATTCTCACTGTCAAGACAACCGGGCTCGATATGGCACTCAAAACCATGGAAAGCGTCGTGGGTCCCGACACGCTGATTGCGTCACTGTGCAACGGCATCACGAGCGAACAAAAGATTGCCGAACGCTTTGGCTGGAAGCACACCGTCCTGGGCATCTGCCAGGGCATGGACGCCGTATTCCTCAACGGAGAGCTCACCTATGCCAATGCCGGCGAAATCCGCTTTGGCGCGGCAGCAGGCACCGAGCTCGCAACCGTCACCGCCATCGACGAGCTCTACACGCGTTGCAGTATCGCCCACACCGTCGAGCACGACATATCACATCGTATGTGGGCCAAGCTCATGCTGAACGACGGCATCAACCAAACCTGCATGGCCTACGGCGGCACCTACGGAAGCGCCACGGAGAAGGGATCCGAGCAGCTCCGCAGTTTTGTCTCCGCCATGCGCGAGACGCTTGCGGTCGCCAACGCCGAGGGCATCGAGCTCACCGAAGCGGATCTGACGCAGATGGTGCACCTCATCGAAGGGCTCGATCCCGTCGGCATGCCCTCGATGGCACAGGACCGCATCGCACGACGCAAGACCGAGGTCGAGGAGTTTGCGGGTACCATCTGTCACCTCGCGGCCAAGCATGATATCCAAGTGCCGCAAAACGAATGGCTCTATTCGCGCATCCGCGAAATCGAGGCCAGCTGGTAGCGCTCGACATACCGCAGCCAACAGACTCAACGGCAAAACCGCCGCAAGGGACATTCCACTTGCGGCGGTTTCCTGCTTCATCTATAGCTAAAACCAGCTTCACGGCTGTTAGAGTTGCGAGCCCCGCATCTCGTCCTCATCCTCACGGCAAAGGACGACGCCGGCGCTTCCCAGCGCAGCGACAGCAATCAGGGCCCCCACAACGATAGGAGCAGCTCCGCACAAGCCCTGCATGCCCGCGACAAGCGCGGCTGTAGGACCAAGACAACCCAGCGCAAGTGCAACGGCGGCAATAGCGATATCTCGAGCGTTCATGAGACCACTTCCTCCACGGGAAAGACCTTGCTTCTCATGACTTAGTGTGCCCCGCTCCCATATGCGCGGTGTACTGCCACGGTAAGCGCTCTGTTAACTCAAGCACGCACAAAAAAACGGGCGTCCTTACGTTGCCCTAAAGCTCGGTAAAGACGCCCATCCGCCAAATATCCGTGATGCAGAATAATTACCAACCGGTGTAGTAGTCGGTGGTTCCGGCAGCGCAGCCGGAGTCATAGACCTTGCAATCACCCTTGGAGCCCGTAAAGGTCGAGCCCTGGGCCATATCGCCCGCGGCAACAACGTAATAGCCGTCGGAATCGCGCCAAAAGCCCTCAGAATCCTGAGTCCATTCGCCCGTGCGATAGTGATAAAGCACGTTGCTGCTGTAATAGGTCTCACGACGCCCGTTGTAGTAATTTACACCCGCAGAGCGCGTCAGGCCCGATCCGTTCGCGTAAGACGCGGCAGACGCGTAGGACGGATTGTAACCGGCGTTGTAGTACGAAGCCTGGGCGACCTCGGCAGCCTCGGCTTCGGCCGCGGCAGCCTCGAGCGCTTCGCACTTGGCATCCTCAAGCGCAGTGCGCAGCTCATCGAGCTCGGTCGACCTGGCGTCGACCTCCCCCATCGTCAAAAGGCTACCCGCACCGTCGATGCAACCCTGCAGCACAGCGCGCTCGTCATCGGTAGCATAGTCGCCATACATATTCATAATGATCTGAGCGCGCATCTCCAAGGAATCGCGCTTGGCCTCCATCGAGGCGTTCCACTCCTGCATAGAGCCATAACCATCGCCGCGATAGTCAACGGGCTGTACCAGTGTCGTCTCGGACGGCGTAGATCCAACCGTATCGGACAGTGTTGCGGCGTGGGCATCGGTTGCGCCGGCGCCCACCAAAAGTGCCACGGTCAGAGCGGCGGAAAGGGCGGCGGCTTTCGGTTTTCGTGAATCGATCCTCATGTAGCTGGAAACCTCCGTAGTGCGTTTTTGCTGCGTTTGAGCTGTGTGTGATTCGATCGCGCTGCATAGTACCCCGAGCAAATCGCGACCTGCGGTTTTACTCAAAAGGCGCACGTCAATTGCGTAAAACTCACATCCTCTCAACAGGAGTTTTCCACAACTCGAATGCATAAAGCATGCCAAAAACCCTGTAATATCGCCTTCCCTATGCAAAAAAGGCGCCTGCGCAACCATTGCTTGCGCAGGCGCCTTGAGCAGGCATTTTATGCAGTTATACCTATCGAGTCGCAAGGGGTCCTTGCACAAGTCGCCTTACTCGTCCAGCGCGGCGAAAGCCTGCTTCAGATCCCAAATGATATCCTCGGCGTTCTCGGTACCGATGGAAAGACGGATCGTGGAGGGCGTGATGTTCTGTTCGGCGAGCTCCTCGGCAGAGAGCTGGGAGTGCGTGGTGGTAGCCGGGTGCACGACGAGCGACTTAACGTCGGCCACGTTGGCGAGCAGCGAGAACACCTGCAGATGATCGATGAACTTCCAGGCGGCCTCCTGGCCGCCCTTAATCTCAAAGGTGAAGATCGAAGCGCCGCCGTTGGGGAAGTATTTCTGATAGAGCTCGTGATCGGGGTGCTCAGGCAGGCTCGGGTGGTTTACCTTGGCGACATGGCTGTCACCAGCCAGGAACTCAACGACCTTCTTGGTGTTCTCGACATGACGGTCAACGCGCAGCGACAGGGTCTCGGTGCCCTGGAGCAGGACCCAGGCGTTAAACGGGCTAATGCAGGCGCCCTCGTCACGCAGCAAGATGGCGCGGACATAGGTCGCGAAGGCGGCAGGGCCGGCAGCCTCGGCAAACGAAACGCCATGGTAGGAGGGGTTGGGCTCGGCAATCTGTGTATACTTGCCGCTCGCCTTCCAGTCAAAGTTGCCACCGTCGACGATCACGCCGCCCAGCGAGGTGCCGTGGCCGCCGATAAACTTGGTCGCAGAGTGAACGACGATGTTGGCGCCGTGCTCCAGCGGACGGAACAGATACGGGGTGCCGAAGGTGTTATCGACGACGACCGGAAGGCCATGCTTCTTGGCGATCTCGGAGATGGCGTCGATGTTGGGGATATCGGAGTTGGGGTTGCCGAGCGTCTCGAGGTAGATAACCGTGGTGTTGTCCTTAATGGCACCCTCGACCTCGTCCAGGTTGTGGGCGTCGACAAAGGTGGTCTCGACACCAAACTGGGAGAGCGTGTGCTCCAGCAGGTTATAGGAACCGCCGTAGATGGTCTTCTGGGCGACCACGTGGTCACCGGCCTGGGCGAGGGCCTGCAGGGCATAGGTGATGGCGGCAGCACCCGAAGCGACAGCGAGACCAGCCACGCCACCCTCGAGCGCGGCGATGCGATCCTCAAAGACGCCCTGAGTGGAGTTGGTCAGACGGCCGTAGATGTTACCGGCGTCGGCAAGACCAAAGCGGTCAGCGGCGTGCTGGGAGTTACGGAACACATAGCTCGTGGTCTGGTAGATAGGCACAGCGCGGGCGTCGGATGCGGGGTCGGCGCTCTCCTGGCCAACATGAAGCTGCAGGGTGTCGAAACCAAAGGTGTGCTCGGGGTTGTTGATGAACTGGCTCATGACGATCTCCTTGATCGAATAAAAAGTAACTAAGAGTGAGAGAAGTTAGTCGCTGCCTCCTGATCACGCCAACGGGCGCAAACAGGAGCCCGGCATTCGTCTTGGTAAGCAGTGCATATGCGGTCCCCCTTTTTGACGTCCCGGTTCCGTGGTCGTCTTAATTACCTACCGCATTTGTGTGTTTTGAATAGTACGAGCGTTGCATCGCTCGGTCAATCACTTAAAAGCGCTAACCTGTTATCGGTTTTTTAGATAGCTATCGAAAGGACGGGCGCCGATGACCCTCCAGCAGCTTCGTTTTCTTATCGCCGTGGCGGAGTCTGGCTCAATTAACGCCGCAGCCCAGCGCCTCTATACCGCGCAGTCCAATATCTCCAACGCCGTCAAAAGCCTAGAGCAGGAGCTCCATCTGGAGATCTTCACGCGCTCCAGCCGCGGCGTCACGCTCACCAACGACGGCACCGAGCTTTTGGGCTATGCGCGCCAGGTCGTAGAGCAGGCCGATATGCTCGAGGCCCGCTACGAGGACGGCGGCACACCCCAGGCGCGCCTTGCCATCTCGGCCCAGCACTACGCTTTTTCGGTCGAGGCCTTTATCAACGTCGTCGAGCGCTGCCGCGACAGCAAGTTCGAGTTCATCATGCGCGAAACCACCACGTCGCAAATCATCGACGACGTCCGCGCATTTCGCAGCGATATCGGCATTCTGTATCTGGATGACTTTAATGCCCGCGTCCTGCAGAAGACCTTTACCGACGCCCGCGCGAGCTTCCATCCCCTCTTCGATGCAACAGTCCACGTCTTCGTGAGCGAACGCCACCCACTCGCACGTCGTGCCCAGCTATCGCTTGCCGACCTCACGCCCTACACGCGCTACAGCTTTGAGCAGGGAACCTCAAATTCCTTCTATTACGCCGAGGAACCGTTTAGCTATATCCCCTGCGATCGAAACATTCGCATCTCGGACCGCGGAACGCTCACCAACCTGCTCATCACGTCGAACGGCTACACCTTGTCGACCGGCGTCCTCTCCAATGAAATGCAATGGGGCATGGCATCGATCCCGTTGGCAGACGCCCCGACGATGCATGTGGGCTATATCATGCACGACGAGCGCAAGCCCTCTCCCCTCTTGCAGCAATACCTCAACGAGCTCGGCCGCATCATCCACGAAAGCCAGCCATCTGGAGACGGGATAGATATCATAGATTGCTAGCCCTCGCCGAACGCGGCGCTACAATGGACACCCACGCGAGAAGCGCCTAACGAAAGGAACCATGTGAAGGTCATCATCCATACCGACGGCTCGGCCCGATCAAATCCGGGACGCGGCGGCTACGGCGCCGTGCTCAAATACACCAACCCCGCCGGCAAGACCTTCACCTCCGAGCTTTCACGCGGCTACGCCAAGACCACCAACAACCGCATGGAGCTCATGGCAGTCATCGTGGCACTCGAGGCGCTCAACCGCCCCTGCGACGTCGAAGTCCATTCCGATTCGCAGTACGTCGTCAACGCCTTTAACAAGCACTGGATCGACGGCTGGAAAAAACGCGGCTGGAAGACCGCCAACAAGCAGCCTGTCAAGAACCGCGATCTGTGGGAGCGCCTGCTCACCGCAAAGAGCAAGCACAAAGTGGAGTTCATCTGGGTTAAGGGCCACGCCGGCCATGAGCTCAATGAGCGCTGCGACGAGCTTGCCACCACGGCGGCCGACGGCAGCAACCTCGATATCGACGCCGGCTTTATCGAGAGCGACCTGTAACGGCGTTTTCGCACGCTATTTCCTGCCCCCTCGCGCTACACTCATCCTGTAAACCGAACGGCACGAGGGGGATACATGCTGCGTATAGCGACCATCGGCACATCCATGATTACCGACGACTTTATCCAGGTCGTCAACGCCAACGACCAAGCCGCGTTTGTGGGCACGCTTTCGCGCGATGCAGATCGCGGCGCCGCCTTCACCACTAAGCACGGCGGCGAGCGTAACTTCACCGCACTTGACGAGCTTGCGTCCGCCGACGACGTCGACGCCGTCTATATTGGCAGTCCCAACGCACTTCACCACAAACAGGCGCTCGCCTGCATCGCCGGTGGCAAGCACGTCATCGTCGAAAAGCCCTTCTGCGCCACCGAGGCACAGGCGCTCGAGGTCTTCCGTGCCGCCGAGGCCGCCGGCGTCGTTGCCCTCGAGGCTATGCGCCCGCTCCACGACCCCGCCTTCCATGCCATCGAGGACGCCCTGGGCGAAATCGCGCCCATTCGCCGCGCCTCGCTGCGCTTTGGTAAGTACTCCTCGCGCTACAACGAGATTCTCGCAGGACGCGCCACCAATATCTTCGACTGCCACATGGCATCGGGTTCCCTTATGGACATCGGCGTCTATACCGTCGAGCCCATGGTCGAGATCTTCGGCATGCCCTCCGGCATCGCCAGCATGACCACGCTGCTCGACCCTGCCACGCAAAAGCTCACGCACGGGCCCATTGACGGCTGCGGCTCCATCCTTGCCAGTTACGGCGGCGGTCGCATCTCGGTTGAACTCGCGCATTCCAAGATCACGAATGACCTGCTGCCCTCGCAAATCGAAGGCGAGCGAGGCACCATCCAGATCGACCATCTGTCCACGCCCCGCAACGTACGCATCGACTATCGCGGTGACGTCGTGCGCGGATCGGCGACCGAGGCCCCACGCGAGCAGGATGACAGCGGCATTGTGCTCGACCTGCCCAAATCGAATAACACCATGGAGTACGAGCTCGCCGACTTTATCACCGCCATCAGCGGCATCGACAACGTCAACGAAGAGATTTGGGAAACGCCGGCCGGGCGCCATGAACTTGGCCACTATCGCGATGTCACGCTTGTCTCGCTGCGTATCATGGATGCCGTGCGCCAGCAGGCCGGCATCGCCTTCCCCGCAGACTCTGAGAAGCAGGCCTAGCGATGGGCTTTCTTGACAAGTTCTTCTCCGGCGTCAATCGAGAGCCTCAAAAACCGTCCGGCGTTGAGCTCGAACTGCGGCGCAGGCTTACGGTGTTGGTAAGCGACACGGCCACTCAAAACGCCCCTCAGCGCTATTTTCTTCGGTGGGAGGGCCAAGTCCAGGGCGTCGGCTTTCGCTTTACCAACACCAATCTCGCACAGGCACACACACTCACCGGCTGGGTACGCAATATGGAAGACGGTTCGGTCGAAATGGAGGTACAAGGCGCGCCTGCGAATATCCTGTCTCACCTCGAAGCACTCCACGCCTCCTACGAGCGAATGGGCATTCGTTTTCGCCTCGAGGACGCACAAGCCCGCGCCACGCTTACCGGTGAAGATGGTTTCGACCCTCACTATTAGTATTGTGTGCTAAATACGGTATCATTTACTTACCTACCGTGACGGAAAAGAGGTGAGGCGCATGGCCGTGCAAAGAAGAAACACCAAGCAGCGGAAGCTGGTTCTTGATGCCGTGCGCCAAAGCTATAACCATCCCACCGCCGATGAGATCTACAACGCCGTGCGCGAACAGGACGACAAGATCAGCCGCGGCACGGTGTACCGCAACCTCAACCTCTTGGCCGATGCCGGGGAGATTCTCTCCATCAAGACGCCGGGCGGCAGCCGTTTCGATCGCACCATCGAGCCGCATGCGCATATCATCTGCACCTCGTGCGGCCGCGTCATCGATGTGCCGCTCCCCTTCGATGCCCAGCTCGATACCAAGGCATCCGAACAAATCGGTTGGAACGTCACCTCGCACTACACGATCTTCGAGGGCCTCTGCCCTAACTGTAGGTAGTTTTTGGGACATGCCTTAAAATCTACCTTTCCACCGATTACGGCAAAAGTAGATTTCTAGGCATGTCCCAAATATCTACTCAGCAAGCAAGCGATACAGCTCTTCTTCGACCGTACGCACATAGCGGACGCGGTCATTGATACCGCGCATAGTGGGGTTGCAGTTCTCCATCAGGCAGGGATGACCCACCACGTTGAGCATGTCGCGGTCGTTTTCATTGTCGCCAAATGCCATCATCTCGTTGGATGAGATCCCCAGCGCACGGCCATAATCGGCAAGCGCAGACCCCTTGCCCGAATCAAAGCCGATAAAGTCCGTCCATTCGGTTCCCGACGTCATCACATCGACCCGGTCGCTAAAGCGACGCACGAAATACTCCAGCGCCGCCGGCTGCTCCGCCTCGGGCGTCTGGAAGGCAATCTTAATGACGTCTTCGTCGATGTCCTCGGGGCGGTCGACCACCGCCACATCGCAGTGGACCTCATAGCGCAAATGGTCGACGAACGCATCGTTGCCGCTCATGGTGTAGAGGTGTCCCTCACACGAAAGGGTCACGTCGGCATGGGGATACGCAACCACGGCATTCGCGATATCCATAGCAAGGCTACGCTCCATGGAACGCTTGACAACGGCACGCCCCTCGCTCATCACCAGGGCTCCGTTTTCGCATACATAGGCGAGCTCATCGGCCACCGGGGCAAACAGATAGCGCAAGCTCGCATATTGACGGCCGCTCGCCGGCATAAACACGATACCGCGACGATGCAGTTCGTCGATGAGCTCAAAGGCCTCGGAACGCGGCTCGCGCTCCCCCGGATGCAGCAACGTGCCGTCCAAATCGCATGCAATCAGCTTGATTCCTTCAAGACCCATATGCTTTCCCCCACAGCATCTCATCAACAGAAAGACGAACTTTGAATAGTTGCCTCTCAAAGTCCGTCTTACTCATACACACGTTAATCGCGCGCCTTTTTTACGATCGTAAAGTCTGGAGCCATACTCACAACGGCATCCGCCGCACTCGACGCAAAGCGCCGGCCCGCATCGAGTTCACGGGTAACCACCGAGAGCCGAACGCCTTCAATACCCCGGAGCATGCGGCCCAAAACAGGCTGCACCGGCGTATACATGCGCACGGTATGCTCGTCCGAGTCGCCTCGGAAAAGCGGCGCGTGCATATTGCCGATCTCCCAGCACGCATGCGCGAGCGCAATCGGGTCCATGCGGTCAACTTCGACCAAATAGACCTCGGCGCTACGCAGACGCACGACAACCGCCACGGGCAACGCACCCGTGCGGTCGACAGCGAGCACGTCGCCGTCGGCAAGGCGCTCAACGTCGGCGGCATCCAGCTGGACATTCACCGTGCGCCCCAGCTCCGTCATGCCCGCAAACGCGCGTGTGTCAGCCTGGTCCCAATCGAGCAGCAGCTCGTCAATCTCAAAGACACCGCCCAGCTCCCGACGAAGCAAAAGTTCATAGGACGGGTCGTTGAGATTTCCCAAGCGCTCCGTAGCTACCGGGTCCGCGGGCATCAACTAGTCCTCGACCTCGACGAGCTCGATATCAAAGTTGAGGTCCTTGCCGGCGAGCTCGTGGTTGGCGTCGAGCGTCACGGCCTCGGGCGTTACGTCGATGACCACGGCGGGGACGGGCATACCGCTCGGCGTGGACAGGAAGAGCTTCATGCCCTTCTCGATCTGCTCGATGTCGGGAACCTGTTCGGCCGGGAAGGTCAGGACCATCTCGGGGTTGTGCTCGCCGTAGGCATCGGCAGCAGGAATGTGCACGGTCTTCTTCTCGCCCGCCTGCATGTCGACAACAGCGGCATCGAAGCCCTTGATCATCTGACCGGCGCCGCAGGTGAACTCCAGCGGCTCGCCGCAATCGTAGGAGCTATCGAACTGCGTGCCGTCGTCGAGCGTGCCGCGATAATGAGTCTTGACCTTCTTGCCCTGGTTGGACATGGTAACCTCCGTGATAAGGGCGACGCACAACGCGGGCCGCCGTGAACATATGGCGCTAACTATACCCTAGTCATACAATTCAAAGACAGTTTGCAAAGAAACGCTGCAACCGGAGGAACCATGGCCTATCCCGTATTTGACCTACACTGCGACACCGCCGACCGCATCGGCTGGGCCACGCTCGATCTCGACCTGCGCTTTACCGCCGGCACCGACGGTTATTTCCCCGGCGACGAAACCCATCCGCAAGATTTCGACCTCATCGAGGGCAACGCCTGCGCCATCTCGCTCGCAAAGATCGGCAACACACCGTGGGCACAGTGCTTCGCCACGTTTGTCCCCGACGAGATCCCCGCCGCCCACGCAGCGCGTTTCCAGGCGCAGATCATGGCGCACATGAGCGGTCAGGCCATGCTCAATCACGACCGCATGGTCAACGTGCGCAGCGCCGCAGACATTCGCCCCGCGCTCAAAGACGGTAAGGTCGCCTGCATCCATACTATCGAAAACGCCACGTTCTTTGCCGAGGACCCCGCGCTGATCGAAGTGCTCAAGAGCCTGGGCGTACTCATGTCCTCGCTTAGCTGGAACGCACAGGGGCCGCTCGCGAGCGGACACGACGCCCACGCCGGCCTCACCGCCGCCGGCATCGAGGCGCTCACGCAGATGGAGCATGTCGGCATGGTGCTCGACGTCTCCCACCTCAACGACGAGTGCTTTGACGAGGTTGTCGCCCGCGCCACGCGCCCCTTCGTCGCCAGTCACTCCAACTCCCGCACCGTCTGCGGCGTCAAGCGCAACCTCACCGACGACCAGTTCCGCACCATTCGCGACATGGGCGGCATCGTCGGCCTCAACTACTGCAGCGAGTTCCTATCCAACAGCGCAACCGACGAGACCGCCGCGGACGTCACCTTCGACCAGCTGGCGGCGCATATCGAACACTGGCTTGACCTGGGTGGCGAGGACGTCATCGCGCTCGGCGGCGACTGGGACGGCGCCAAGGTACCCGCCTTCCTCTCCGATGCCAGCAAGATGCCAGAATTCCAGAACATGCTCTCCAAGCACTTTGGCAAGACCGTGATGCAGAAGCTCTGCAGCGACAACGCACTTGCCTTCTTTGAGCGTTATTAATTTCACATCCCCTGAGCGGGCCGGCATGCCGAACGGTCGACGTGCCAGCCCGTCCCCAATCTGAAGGACCGCTTTTGACGCAGCAGTTTACGATTTCCGTATCCCGACCGGATGGGACGCCCATCCCCGTCGTCGTTACCAAAAAGCGCGTCAAGAACTTCAACCTACGCGTCACATCGAGCGGCGAGGTCCACGCCAGCGCACCGATCGGCGCCAGCCGCGAGCGTATCGAAGCGTTTGTGAAGCGCAACAGCGCCTGGATTATCAGCCGACTTGTCCAGCGCGAGCAACGTCAGGCGACGGCGCGAGAGCCGCGCAGTCCCTCGTCCATCATTGCGCTTTGGGGCAAGCCCATCACGGTACAGGACGCGCTCGATCATAACTTTGCATCACCCGCACCGCGGCCCAAGCAGGCCACCTTCGCAAGTTTTATGGGTACCGACGAATCGAACGAAGGCCCACAGGCCAAGCGGTGCGCAATCCTCGACGGCCTAACGTCCGACGAGCTCCAAACCCACATCGACCAGCTCTATACGTCCGAGGTCACCGCAGCGTTGCGCGATATTGTGCACGCATACGAAATCGCAATGGGCGTCGCCGTCTCCCGCGCCTCCGTGCGCAGTATGAAGACGCGCTGGGGCTCCTGCACGCCCAAATCCGGCGCCATTCGCATCGCGCGCGAGCTCGCCGCCTACCCTGTCGAATGCCTCGACATGGTTGTTGCCCACGAGCTCGTCCATCTACTCGAGCCGAGCCACAACCAGCGGTTCCACACCCTGCTCGACACGTACTGCCCCAACAATAGAGCCCTGTCGCAGCGGCTCAAGCAGCCACCCATAGAGACGTATTAGAACCGGTTAGCGCACGCGCTCGATCTCGACGCCGCAGCTTGCCAGAGGCAGGCCAACAGGAGCCCACGGCTTATCGAGCTTGATGCGCACACCAAGCAGCAGGGGGTAACGACGTAGCAGCATCTGGGCTGTCCCCTCGGCTGCCGCCTCGATGAGTTTAAACGTATGCTCGCGCAGATAGCCATCGACATCGTGGCACACCGAGCCATAGTCAATCGAGGCATCCAGGTTATCGTGCTCCCCCGCCGCGCGCAGGTCGGCATAGAGCACCAGAGAAACGATGAACTTCTGACCCAGCGCGTTCTCCTCGGGATACACGCCATGGTTGGCAAAAACCTCAAGGCCGTCAATGACAATACGATCGGCATGGCGCAAATCGTCATAGCTCACGTGAGGCACCGCCGTTGCGGTGGATATTTCGCCCCTTCCACGGCGGGCGAGCTCGGCACCCTCAACCTTGGTTGCATTCTCGGGCAGTTTCTTGTTACTCATCGCGATCGTCTCCTTCGTTTAGAACCCCGACCGCGCAAACTAACTACACGCGAATCGACAGGTTCTTTTTATCATCGCTCCAATTGCAAGCATTGCGCGCGGGGCATGCAAAGCAGGCACGCGACGCTTTGTCGGCTGCATAGAGCAGACGCTCAAGCGGTTGGCTGTTCACGCGCAACTTTCGATGGCCCAAAATGGCCGTCTTAATGGCTGCGGTATCGGCCGGCTCAAACGCCACGTCACCGGGCATGCCGGCGAGTATTGCATCAGCGACGCGCTCGCTTGCAACATCATGGGATATACCCGATTCATACTGTTCATCTTTGCCGATATCGTGAAGAAGTGCCGTGGCGTAGATGACCTCGCGGTCAAATTCGAGCTGTTCCTCGAGATTCTTGATCCACATAATGCGAGCGACATCGAGAAGATGGTCAATACCGTGGCGGCAGAAGATGCGCCCCGATTCCAGCTGTGCAATATTGCCCAGGTGCCGCCGGAACAGCCCGTTGGCACAAATGTAATCGATGCGAGGCATGGATCCAAAAGGGGCCAGGCCCGAAGCCATAAAGCCGCGACGCGACGTTCCCTCATCGGTCTTCGATGTAAAGTCGTTGACGACTCTCATGGCTAGCGGCCCAGCATCCTAAAGAACCGCTCCTCGAGCGCGGGATCGGTCTCAAAGACGCCGCGGCGAGCGAGCGTCACGGTCTTGGTGCCAGGCTTTTGCACGCCGCGCATGGTCATGCACATATGCTCAGCTTCCATGAGCACAATCGCTCCCTGGGGAGCGAGATAATCCATGAGGGCATCGGCAACCTGCGCGCACAGCTGCTCCTGCAGCTGCAGACGGCGGGCGTAGACCTCAACCGTGCGAGCAAGCTTAGAAAGCCCAGCCACGCGACCGTTAGGGATATAGCCGATCGCAGCCTTGCCACAAAACGGCAGCAGATGGTGCTCGCACAGCGAGTAAAACGTGATGTCGCGCTCGATAACCAAATCGTTCGAAGCGACGGCAAAAGTTTTGGACAGATGCTCCTCGGCACTCTGGTCCATACCGCCGGCAATCTCGCCATACATACGGGCAACGCGCGCCGGGGTCTCCAGCAGGCCCTCACGAGTTGGGTCCTCGCCTATGCCCTCAAGCAACAGCTTAATGGCGGCCTCGACTTTTTCCTGATCGACCATCTGGGCCTCACTTTTCCGATTTCACGTTCGCGCTATGGTACCACGCCCTCCGGCATCGACCACAAGCTACATAGTATGGGTCGAATAGACCGGATCATCACGCCAAAGTTCAACCGCATCACAAAGCGCAACACCCTCGCGCTCAGCACGGGCACGCGTAGCGTTCATATCGATCACGCGCTGGTTGCTCGAACCCCTAAAGCGCAATGAGATATCGTACAGATCCTGAACAAACGGGCCATCCACCAACATATCGAGGCAGGCAAGGATACGATCCGTTGCCTCGGTATGGTGGCGACCGCCCGGCATAAGCTCCTCGAGCACGTCGCCGGTAAAACACCAAATGGTCTTTCCTGACCCCGCAGGATAAGCGGCACGAACACGCTCAACAAACTCAACGAGCCCCGCCTGATTCTCGGGCTCCATAGGCTCGCCGCCCAGAATCGTCAGGCCGTCAATAAAGGGATGATCGAGGCTCTCGATAATCTTGTCCTCGACGGCACGATCGAACGGCTCGCCCGCGGCAAAGTCCCACGCGACGGAGTTAAAGCAATTCTTGCACCCACGACGGCACCCGCTCACAAACAGAGAAGTGCGGACGCCTTCCCCATCAGCAATGTCGAAATACTTAATGTTCGCATAGTTCATAGGTAACTCTCCCGGGAGGCCGGGACATATCATCCCGTCCTCAAACATTCTCGGCCTGCGGCCTGCGAAACTGCGGGGGGGGACGATATGTCCCGGCCTCATGCAAAGGGTAACTCAATGAACGAAGCGAACATCGAGCATAGGGTTCGAGGTCCAATAAAAACTGGGTTGCAGCTCAACCGTCATCGCAAGCAAAGCGTTGTTGCAAGTCAACTCATTTCCGCTAAGAACTTCGAGGGGTGAGCAGACCGCATGCTGCATCTCAGCTACATCAACTTGGCTGTCCCGCAGCGAGGCCCCGGACCTTTGCTCGATATGAGTTCCGCACGAACAGGAGGCGCCAGTGGCGCCTCCATCGTGAGCCAGGACTGTCCGAAATAGCGAGTAAAGGTCCGGGGCCTCGCTACGGGACAGCCTGGGATGGTTATTAGAGATGCAGCACGCGGTCGCGGATCTCCTCGGTTCGACCCTGATTCCAGAACTGGGTACCGATGTAGCCGCACGTACGACGGGCGACGTTCATCTTCTCCTGGTCGCGGTTGCCGCAGCTGGGGCACTCCCACACCAGCTTGCCGTCATCCTCGACAATCTTGATCTCGCCATCGTAGCCGCACACCTGGCAGTAGTCGCTCTTGGTGTTGAGCTCGGCGTACATGATGTTGTCGTAGATGTACTGCATCACGCGGATGACAGCCTTGAGGTTGTCCTGCATGTTGGGAACCTCGACATAGGAGATGGCACCGCCCGGCGAAAGCTGCTGGAACATGCCCTCGAACTTGAGCTTGTCGAATGCGTCGATCTCCTCGGACACGTGGACGTGGTAACTGTTGGTGATGTAGCCCTTGTCCGTCACGCCTGGGATGATGCCAAAACGACGCTGTAGGCACTTGGCGAACTTGTAGGTCGTCGACTCAAGCGGGGTCCCGTACAGCGAGAAGTCAATATCGCTTTCTGCCTTCCACTCGGCGCACTTGTCGTTCATGCGCTGCATGACGGCCATGGCAAAGGGCGTGCCCTCCTTCTCGGTGTGGCTGTGGCCCGTCATGTACTTGACGCACTCATACAGGCCGGCATAGCCCAGGCTGATGGTGGAGTATCCGCCCACGAGCAGTTTGTCGATCGTCTCGCCCTTCTTCAGACGCGCCAGGGCGCCGTACTGCCAAAGAATCGGTGCGGCATCCGAAAGCGTACCCATCAGACGCTCATGACGGCACACCAGGGCGCGATGGCACAGCTCAAGACGCTCGTCGAAGATCTTCCAGAACTTGTCCATGTCCTGATGCGAGCTCAACGCGACATCGGGCAGGTTGATGGTCACAACGCCCTGGTTAAAGCGACCGTAGTACTTGGGCTTGTTCGGGTCATAGTTCAGCGCGTTGGCCACGTTGTTAAATCCGTTACCAGAGCGGTCGGGCGTCAGGAAGCTGCGGCAACCCATGCAGGTATAGCAGTCGCCGTTGCCCGCGGTCTCGCCCTTCGACAGCTTGAGCTCGCGCATCTTCTTCTCGGAGATGTAGTCGGGCACCATGCGCTTGGCGGTGCACTTCGCAGCCAGCTGAGTCAGATAGAAGTACGGGGAATCCTCGTAAACGTTATCGTCCTCGAGCACGTAGATAAGCTTGGGGAACGCCGGAGTGATCCACACGCCGGCCTCGTTCTTAACGCCCTCATAGCGCTGACGGAGCGTCTCCTCCACAATCATGGCAAGGTCGTGCTTCTCCTGCGCTGAACGAGCCTCGTTGAGATACATGAAGACCGTCACGAACGGCGCCTGACCGTTGGTGGTCATAAGGGTCACGACCTGATACTGAATCGTCTGGACGCCGCGACGGATCTCGTCACGCAGACGGTCCTCAACAACCTCGCGGACCTTTTCGGGGGATGCGGAAACGCCGAGCTCCTCGAGCTCGCGGGCGACCTCGCCGCGAATCTTTTGACGGCTCACCTCAACAAAGGGGGCGAGATGGGTCAGCGAGATGGACTGGCCGCCATACTGGGAGGATGCAACCTGGGCGATGATCTGCGTCGCGATGTTGCAGGCCGTCGAGAAGCTGTGCGGCTTCTCAATCAGCGTACCCGAGATAACAGTACCGTTCTGGAGCATATCCTCCAGGTTCACCAGGTCGCAGTTATGCATGTGCTGGGCAAAGTAGTCGGAATCGTGGAAGTGGATCAGGCCCTCATTGTGGGCATCCACGATCTCTTGGGGCAGCAGCACACGCTGAGTCAGATCTTTGGAGATCTCGCCGGCCATGTAGTCACGCTGGACGGAATTGACGGTCGGGTTCTTGTTGGAGTTCTCCTGCTTGACCTCTTCGTTGTTGCACTCGATGAGCGACAGAATCTTGTCATCGGTCGTGTTCTTCTGGCGCTTCAGGCTCTGAACATAGCGATAGATGATGTAGTGGCGGGCAACCTCGTAGCAGTCGAGACGCATGATCTCGTCCTCGACCAAATCCTGGATCTCCTCGACCGAAACGGTGTGTCCGGCATTCTCACATGCCTCGGCAACGTTTTGTGCCGCATAAACCACCTGACGGTCGGTTAGACGAGAGCTCTCCTCGACCTCCAAGTTTGCGGCGCGGATGGCATTGACGATCTTTTCGATGTCAAAGACGACCTCGGTGCCGCTGCGCTTGATGATCTTCATCCTCTTGCCTCTTTCGCGTCGTAGTCTCATTGCGCTTCAGAGCCAAACGATGCCCGGCAGGGCGTGCCCCTGTCTTGCGGCGCCGTCGCGCAATCTGTGTTCTCGATAAACCATATGCCTCCATGCGGACATGCCCAGGAGCCGATCAAGCGGCTCAGGGACACGTTCAAAAGAGGCAGTTAAGGTCTTCGTTCTCTGTCCGCCATCTATCATACGACAAAGACGCATCTATATCCTGTATTCTTTTTTTAGATCAAACACAACATATAGTGTTTTAGCAGGTCAAAGCAATTGGTCATTTTGCAGACACATAAATTATGAGGGGCTCTTGGCAAGTCGGTAAAACATTACCAACACGGCTACCTGCATGGCAGTTATAAAACCCCCTTAGTCAAGCCGCCGACAAATCCTACCAAAACCAAGCCGCTCACGCCAAAAGAATCCAAAAGATTATGCTTGACCAACATGTTGCGGTCGAATGCCGGCGGACGGAGTGACAGGACTGCAAACGCTCGGAAGACTGCAGCCCCGGCACCCCGTCCGCCGGCATTCGATAGGCGAGGAACTATTTCTTCTCTTCGCGAGCTGCCATGCGGCCGAGAGCCGCTGTAAAGGGATCGAGCAGCACGCCGGCGATAACCACAAAAGCCCACCCCTTTGTGACAAGACCTGCCCAACGCGCGAAGAACGTACGGCCTTCAATCGTTCCGAATCCTCCCCGGAAGGCAATCTCGCCAAAACCGATTACCATAAAAAGGAGCGTGGCACCGATGACCGTACCGGCGATCTTGTGTGACGCACTCCCCCGCTCAAAACCAAAAAAGTCCAGGCACATACCAACCGTTTTGCCAAACAGCGGGAGTGCGCTCAGAACCTCGGCGATCACCGTGGCCACGATGAGTTGTCCCCAAAAGCCCGTGGGGCTCGTCAGATCCAAGCCGGGCGCCCCTTCAATGATGGGGAGAAACGCGCAGAGCAATAGCGGGTTAAAGAAGCCGTTGAGAATACCGGTAACGCGGTTGACAGGTAACTTCATAGCCGTAAGCCTTTCAAAGTCATTGATAGAAAGAAGGCCGCCGGCATATGTCGGCGGCCCCGATAAAACATGATGTGCGGCAAAGCAACTACTCGAACGGCTACTCCGCCTCGCCGCCGGCCGCCATCTTCTCGGCCTCGGCAAGCTGGGCCGGGGTGAGTTTGCGATACTTGATGGCGCCAAAGACGACACAAGCCGCACAGACGATCATGCCGGCGATGAACTTCTGGTCAATCGTCGCACCAAACGGCGACGTCACGGCCTCAAACACAATGGGAGACAGTGCCATGCCAAAGTTGATGCCGGCCATGCCAATGGCAAGGTTAAACGCACGTCCCTCGGGGGCAGAGTTGCCGGCGGCAAAATTGCCCTCCAGCGGCACGTAGGTCTCCTTGCCTAGCGCAACGACAAAGCCCGCAACGCACAGCACCATAAAGGCGGGCGCAACCAGCGTCAGGCCCAGGCCAACGAGCGTCACGCCCCACGCAATCGGCATAGCCAGGTTCTTAAACTTGGCAAACAGCGGACCGACCAAAAGACCAGCCGCAATACCGGCAACGGTCATAACGGTAGAGGCAAGACCGGCCTCCACGGTACCGCCAAAGCCGCGACCCACAACAAGCAGCGAAACGTTGGAGCTGAAGAGCTGGAACGTGAGTACGAACACAAAGCTCATGAGCGTGATAATCGCGACCTCTTTAGGCATATTGGCAAACACATTGACCTTGCGCTTGGGCTCAAGATGACCCTCGGGAAGACAAACAGCCTCAATCACGATGAAAATGATCATGATGAAGTACGCCGCATAGCTATGAAACCATTCGGCGGAACCCAAAATACCGGACACCATGGTCCAGATAATGCCGCCAAGAGCAACAAAGGTGGAGTAGATGCCCATGACAAACGAACGCTGCTTTCCGCCAAAGTAATCCGCGATAAGAGCGTCAGTTGAATTCTGCACGGCACCGAGACCAAGGCCCATGACAGCAGAAGCCGCTAAGACTTGGCCGAGCGAGTCGTGGAACACCAGCACCGAGACGCCTGCCAGCATCACGATAACGTGACCGACGAGCGTCGTCTTCTTCTTGGACACGCGCGAAGCGAGCTGGGAAGACACGAGCATGGCGGACAGCGCCATCATCAACGGGATGATGCCGATAATCATCTGAACGGCAGCGATGTTCTCGTTGGGAAACGCCGCCGCGACAGAGGCCACGATGGGGACGGGCACCAACATGCCCATAATGCACATGGCGGCAGCATAAATGCCCACCAGGTACTTGATCTTGCTTTTATCCATGATCCATCCTTACACTTAAAGAAAAGGGTCGGAGCGGCCAGGCATCACCAGCGGCCGCCCCAAACACAGCACTATTAGTCGTTGAATCCGGTGAACACGGGTTCTCCGCTGTACACGAGCGCTTCCTCGACACCATCGAGCACGCGGCAAGCGCCAGACGCCATCGCCTCGAGCTCAAACTCGCCGGGATAAGCCGACACGGGGGCGATCCAAGAGCAGCATTCCTCAATCGAGGCAACGAGCTCCTTGCTGTGGACCATGCCACCTCCGAGCAAGATGCCGTCGACGTCGCCCTTCAGCACACAGGCCATCTCGCCAATCCACTTGCAGATTTGGTAAACCATTGCATCCCAGGCGCGAGCTGCAGCCTTATCGCCCGCAGCGGCACGCTCGCACACCTCGATGGCATCGGAGGTACCCAAAAGATCGACAAAACCGCCGGTCTTCATGCAATGGGCACGGGCGACATCAAGGCCGTGTTCCGCGGTGTACTTTGCTACCTCGATCGCGGGAACCGATCCGCAGCGCGTCGGTGCCATGGGGCCCTCGCCGCCGACGATGTCGTTGCCGTCCACCATCTTGCCCTTAAGATGAGCCGAGATAGAGATGCCGCCGCCGATATGGCAAACGATGAAGTTGCACTCATCATAGGGGCAACCGAGCTTTGCCGCATGGCGGATGGCGGTCTCTTTGAGATTAAGGGCGTGCAGATGCACGTTTCGATACACGCCCTTAATGCCCGTCATACGTGCGAGGTCGCACAGCTCGTCAGTATCGGGAGGATTCACCACAAAGGCGGGCTTGCCACATTTCACGGCAAATTCGTAGGCAATCTGGGGTCCCAGCTGCGCCGGGTGTTGAATGCCATTTGCGCCAACGCGAGCATGCTCGAGCATGACCTCATTGATGGCATACGTACCACCGGGCAGCGAAAGCAAGCCACCGCCGCGACCGACAAAAGCATCAAAGACCTCGAGCTTTAGGCCCGCCTCCTCCAGTGCCCCGAGAATCAGATCGCAGCGATACGGCATCTGAGCCGAAACCCCGTCGAATTGGGCAAGGTCCTTCGCATCGTGCGCAACGTTCTTACTGAGCTTGCACTCATCGCCCTCAAAAACGCCCACCTTCGTGGAAGTGGAACCCGGGTTGATTACCAGGATGCGCCAGGGAGTCTTTTTATCGGACATACCTTAAGCCTCCTTAAGCGCCTGAGCGCGCACGCAGCTCATCACCACGTTGCCGACGATCTCATCGACGGGCGCAGAGCGCGAGCAATCGCACACGATCTTCTTGAAGCCCTGAAGCATGGGACCGTAAGCATTGGCGCCGGTCAGATTCTGGATGATCTTGACGCCGATATTGCCCACGTTGATATCGGGCCAGATGACCACGTTGGCTTGGCCCGCAACAGCGGACTCACGATGCACCTTCTTGGCCGCAACCTTGGGGTTAATTGCCGAATCAAACTGGAACTCGCCGTCGATGGCAAGATCGGGACGGCGATCGTTGGCAATCTCGCGAGCACGGCGCACTTTGTCGACAAGTTCATTGTCCATCGAACCGTCAGTCGAATGCGAAAGCAACGCGCAACGGATATCCCATCCGGTCAGAGAGCGCACCGTCTCGCTCGACGAAATCGCGATCGAGGCAAGCTCCTCGCTCGTGGGGTCAACGCAAACGGCAGAATCGCCAAAAGCCAAAAGGCCACCTTCGCCGCCGTTCCAGTTGGGAATGTCGGCGATACCGCACGAGCTCACAGTGTCCACCCCGTCAGCAAGACCGACGATGGCCTGACCCGCCAGGATGATATCGCCCGTAGCGTTATCGATACCGGCGAACATAACGTCGACATCGCCGAGCACCTGCAAAATCAGGGCGCGCTCAAGCGGACGCGTCATACGGCGCGCAGCGCCCTTGGGCTTAAACTTGCAATCCGGATGAGAAAGGTAGCGCTCGCAACAAGCGGCGTTCGCCTCCTCGTCGGTCACATCGACAATCTCGATGCCGTCAAGGGAGATACCACGCTCGTCGGCAAGCTCCTTGAGCTTACCGCCGTCGCCAACCAGCACGCATTCGGCAAGATGCTCGGCGGCGATCTTTGCGACCGCCTGCATCATGGTCTCGTTTTCGCCCTCGGGAAAAGCAACGCGCATAGGCTTGGCGGCAGCCTGCTCGCGCAGGGTCTGCATCAGGTCCATGGCAGTTACTCCATCTCTTCGGCAGTGCGCTCGATAAGCTCGCCGATGGTCTTCATGACCATGACCTCGCGAACGGGAACCTCGGCATCGAGCTCGTTCTCGATCATGGACGTCAGGGCGATCATCTTCATCGAGCCCTTGCCCAGGGTCTCGAACGTCGTCTCGGGGGTCACATCGCCGTCATAGTTGTAGGCGGACTTGGCAAAATCGCAGATCTGCTGAGTGAGTTCTTCGTTCATGGCAAAGCCTTTCTAAGATAAAAAAGAGGGGCGACCACGGCGGGCTGGAGACATGGGTCCCGCCGTGGCCTAAGAGAGGAATCGAATTGTTACAAGGGTGAAAACTTAGTCGTCAAGCTCGAACGTAAGCTCCTTGTAGCCCGGACGGTCGATGACCTTGGCATGGACGCCAACGGTCTCGCCCGCCATGAGTTTGGCGCGAATCTCGGGGGCCTTCTTCTTGGTAATGCCGTAGATGACGTAGGTGTACTGAGAACCCTCGTCGATATCAACGGCGCCGTAGGCGTACTTGCCATACTCCTTAAGGTAGGGCTTGTCGTTCTGCGGACCAGGCAAGGTAAAATCGATCAGATGGCCGTGACCGGAAACCTGGACCCAATCGGTCTTGTGATAGCCGCAGGCATTGCAGGCAAGGTGGGGCGGAAACTCGACGGCTCCGCACTCGGGGCATTGGCGCGCCCAATAGATGCCCTCTTCAAGACCCGTGTAGAACTTCTTGACCACGGGCTCCATATCTTTGAGTTGCATGAGAATACTCCTTATGGGAAATCGAAAACCGCGGTCGCTTAGGCGACGGTACGAAGAATCTGGCAGCGCACGTTCTGAGAACCGCCAAAACCGCGCAGGAACGCCGTCTCGGGAACCTTCTTCATCTGGGTAGCACCGGCGACGCCACGCATCTGCTTGACGGCCTCAACGATATCGGCGATGCCGGATGCACCATGGGCGTGACCGAAGTTGCAACGACCACCGTGCGGGTTGATGGGCTTATCGCCGTCAAAAGCGGTGCGACCATCGATCGCGTACTTCCAAGCCTCGCCGCGCGGAATATAGCCGCACTCCTCAGCCGAGACGATCTCGGAAGCAAGGAAGAAGTCATTGCACATAAACAGGTCGATCTCGTCGGGGCTCACGCCGGTAAGGTCGTAGACCTGCTTGGCGGCAAGCTCGGTAGCCCAGTGCTCGTTGTGAAGCAGGCCGGCCTCGACCGCAGAAGCGCCCGTACCCAAAACCTCAATAGGCGCATACGGCACGCCCATGGCCTTGGCCTTCTCCGTGGGCATCACGACAACAGCTGCGGCACCGTCGCATTTCCTCTCAAAGCCGGTAACACGCAGGTACTGCGTAACGCGCGGGTTATACATGCTCTTGAGATACTCGTCGGCGGTATCGAACCCGGCTGCCTTCGCGTCCTCCTCGACCGTAGTCTCGTACCAGGCAAGGGGATTCAGGACGGCACCGCGGCGAAGGCTCTTGGTAAGGCCGTTCAGGGCGTCATCAATCTGATCGGCGGTAAGGTCGTACTGCATCGAATACTCGTTGATCCAGTTGTCGAACGACACGCCAAAGGCGCCGTCGAGCGGGCGACCATACGCGCGGTCATAGATCTTATCGAGCGAGGGAATCATGACGTCGAGCGTAAAGTCCTGACGAATATGGGAGGGCATATGCTCGACGGGAAGAGTCGAAGCCAAATCGCAGGCACCCGTAAGGACAACGTCGTAAGCACCGGAAGCAACCGCCATCACGGCCTGCTCAAGGGCGACGTAACCCGTGCAGCAAGCCTCGGAATGATGGACGGAGCCCTTGGCACGAACGCCAAACCAATCGGCAACCTGCATGTTGGGGGTAATGCAATCGCCAACGAGATACGGATTGGCGCTGCCGTGATAGAAAAAGTCGATATCGCGGGGCTCAAGACCGGCATCGGCAATTGCCTCGAGGGCCGCATAGCCAAACGCCTCGCCCTCGCCAATACCCTGGGTCTCGGGATGCTCCTCAAAATCCTTGAACGGGGTGCAGCCCACGCCTACAATCGAGACGCTGCGCATGTTCTTTCCGAGCGTAACCACTGAATATCACATCCTAATCATGTGAAGGTGTACGGAGTGATGGCGCAGTCCGGCCGCGAGCGAAGGTGAGAGAGCGCTCGCGGCTTTTCTGTGCCGTCACACGTTGAACTACTGCAGTGGTTCTTTTGAACGTAGCTTTAGTTTATGAGGGGTTAAACGGGACACGTGAGACAAAAAGCCCCGATGTGTCCCATCATATGGGACGCATCGGGGCTAAGCGTTCCAAATAGCAGATAAACGGACTCGTATTATTTGAGTAATGATCAGAGATATCTAAAAACTCGCCCTGAATACAGCCGTTTATCCCCAAATATCGACCGCTCACGCGACTGGCCTTTCAAAATCGGGAATACGTGGGTGTCGATGACGCGATGCATCGTCGACAAAGAGCGGTGCGTAGAACATGCGATTGAGGGCGGCGGCAACGGTGCGCGCCTCAAGGTCGGGCCGGGCCTCGAGCCAATACTGAATGAGGTTATGGTGGCCCGCAAGCGCAAATGCTAGATACAGGTCGAGGTCCGTTTCATCGGAAAATGTCGAGCGAAGCCGATTGCGAAAATAGTCATGCATAAAGATCGTTGCCTTGTGAGCAAACACGGGGTCGCCGTTATCGCTGTTAAGCGCCAAAACTTTCGAGCGATTAGCCTTGAGGATCTCCATGCGCTTGATCATCGTGGGCGTAGGGTCCAGCTGCGCATCGCCAAAGCGAGCCTCCAGCGCAACATCATTGATGTCCTGCATATTCTGGAGCAGCTCATCTTCAAAACGTTTAACCACATCATCGACAGAGCGATAACAGCGATAGAACGTCGATTTGGATGTATGGGCAAGGCGAAGTACCTCGGCCACCTTAATCGACTGCACCGGAGTTGTCGCCATAAGTTCAAAGACGGCATCCTCGATCCGTGAAGCAATATCGTTTTGAGCGTTCAGTGACATGGCGGCCTTCCCTATTGGCGATTGGCTCCTATGCTACCCGAAAGGCATGCTCCTTGACGACGATACGAGGCTTAGAGCGTGCCGCACAAGAGATGACGCAGCGACCGTATGTCACCGACGAAGTATTCCATCCGCCGGGCATGCCATCTTTGCGAGGGTCAATCGAAAACCCGACGCCTTCAGCCTTGAGGATGGCCTCGATGCGCGTCCACGTCTGACTCATGCGAAGATTGCGTTCTTGCAAATTGGGAGCAGCGTTAATCCACGCGCGCTCGTCATCGTTCACCATACGCCCAACCGCAACGGAAGCAATCTCATCGATCGCCTCGATATCCACGCCAATAGGTCCTCCAACCGACCGAGCAACATCGGAAACAGCGAGGACGGCCACGCTTCCGCCATGTGAAATGGAAATAGAGGGTGCCTCCCCATCCGCAAGCTCGATCTTGCCGAAAGCAGAACGCGCAAGCTGGGTGTCGTCGAAGACACCCAGGGCGTCGCGAAGCAGCAGACCCACGCCTGCAGCTTCCCTCCGAGACGCAATTGGGAGATCACCGTTGGAAGCACGTAAGGCATAGCGTCCCGCGATTAATGCCATATCAACGGTCTCGCCGAGATCGATCGCAGAAACATCAACGAGATGTACGGTTATATTCAAAATGGTCAACCCCCAATCGATTGAGATGACAAGGCTAAACAGACGCTCAGAACCGCTCTTTCATGAATCGAGGTACCTTTTGCCGGCGATTTGGCGACCAAAACAAAACAGCCCAGAGGACATAGCCTCTGAGCTGCGAACATTTGGTGGGCGTTAGAAGATTTGAACTTCTGACCTCTTCCGTGTCAGGGAAGCGCTCTCCCCCTGAGCTAAACGCCCTATCAAGGGTGCGCAAGTGCGCAAGGGATAATATAACGGAGCCTGAACTCGGTGGCAAGAACATTTTTAAAAATCGCTTGCATTGTGGTCTGGTGAGAAAAAGCCGCTCGCCGCCTGCAGGTGACCGTTTGCGGTCAAATTATCGACAAAGCGTAGACAGATTTGTGGCAAGGTTTCAGGGAAGTATGTGCTGGCTTCGCCGTCTTGCGCACGATTGCACGAGGCGTGTGCCGTTGTTTGAGTAGTATGAGGGCCGACAATGAACATGCTGGTCGTAGATGATGAGGCTGATATCGCAAATATGCTCGCGGAGTTTTTCCGCATGGAGGGTTACGAGGTTTCGGTTGCCCATGACGGGCCGTCGGCCCTGGCGGCGGCTTCTTCTGGCCCCACCCCCGATATCATGCTGCTCGATGTAAACATGCCGGGGATGGACGGCTTCGAGGTCTGCCGCCGCGTGCGGAAGCATGTGAGCTGCCCGATCATCTTTCTAACGGCGCGCGTTGAGGATATGGACCAGCTTGATGGTTTTGCGGCGGGTGCCGACGACTACGTGCTCAAGCCTTTTTCTCTCGAGGTCCTGGGTCGTCGCGTGGCGGCGCACATGGCGCGCGAGGGAAGGACTCGCGATCGGCAAAGCGACGGCGCCGTCCGCTTTTTTGGCGAGATGACCATCGATTACGCTCAACGCATCGTTGAGGTTCACGGTGCGGGTGGTAATCGGGATTCGTCCGCCGGGGGCGATTCGAACGCGGTGACCGTCGACTTGACCAAGCTCGAGTTCGACATCATCGCCCTGTTGAGCAAGCGCCCTGGCCAGGTGTTTGACCGCGATGTGATTTACGAGCGCGTGTGGGGATGGGACGCCGCGGGTGACCCGTCGCAGGTGCGCGAGCACATTCGCCGCATTCGCAACAAGTTTACGTCGGCGGGGATCGCGGACGATCCGATCGCAACGGTATGGGGCGTGGGCTACAAGTGGGTGGCAAAGTGACAGGTTTTGGTAAGGGCCCACGCGGGCGCCATGCGCCTCACGAAGACGGCCGAGTTGTCGCTTGCGAGGACGGTTGTCGGGACAATGGCGGTTCTGTCCGCAGGCGCGACCGCCGCGCAGCTCGCCGCGCCGAGCGACGCGCGGCCCGCGAGCTTGAGCGCGAGCGGCTGAAACGCCTGCCGCGAAAAGAGCGCCTGCGTGCCTGGTGGAGCCTGCGGCCGTTGGGCGTGATCTTCACGGCGTATCTGGTCGCCTATCTTGTTGTCGCCACGGTGCTTGCGCTGAGCGCCATTGAGGTACTCGCGGCTTGGAATAATGGATATTACGAACTCGAGGTGACGCTCGACAACGGTTTGACCGAGCACGGCGTGATCGATTCGGGCCCATACATCTACGACCCCACCTCTCAGCAGCTGCTTCCCGCATCCGAGCTCAACTTGCCAGGCGATGGGCCGTACGCGGTCTTCATTGCGACGGGCGATTGGGGGACTGGTAGCGATTACGTGCCGGAGGGCGGGCGCACCATCAGCACGCTGTACGCGACCGTCGACATGGTTCGTAGCGGCCAGGTGCACCTCTACGACTGGGGGCTCAATTACAACGAGGGTTATCCGCAGGAGGAGATCCTCGAGGTGAACAGCACGATTCCGGCGGAGAACCTCGCCCGCTATGACGCGTTGAGCCGCGCGGGCCGCGCGCAGAGCGTGGAGCTGTTTGAAAACATGACGGGAGCCGATCTTGAGGAGACGTTTGGCGAAGGGCTCGTCTCGAACACTGCCTATTATGCGGCTTCACCGCCTCCCGATGGTCCGATGCCTTGGGTCCTCACGCTTGCGACGGGGCTTGTGCCCGTTTTGGCGTACGGCGGCCTGGGTTGGCTCACGTTCAAGCACTTCTACCGCGTTCACATCGCCGGGCCCTTGGGGGAGCTGGCGAGCGCCGCGGGGCACATCGCCGGTCAGGATTTGGATTTCTCGATCGAGCGCGTGCGGGGCAAAGAACTTGGTCGCCTGTCTGAGACGCTGGAGAATATGAGGGCGTCGCTGCTCGATGCCCAGCGCGAGCTGTGGCGCACCGCCGAAGGGCGGCGTCAGCTCAATGCGGCGTTTGTGCACGACCTCCGAACGCCGATCACGGTGCTCAAGGGGACGGTCGAGATGGCGCAGATGCGCCTGCGTCGCGGCGATGAGCTCGATATTGGTTCGTTGGATGCCCTGTCGGCCCAGGTGGTGCGTTTGGAGCGGTACGCAACGGAGATGGGAGGGCTGAGCAAGCTCGAAGATCGACCTGTAGACCGCAAGCCGCTGACGCCGCGGTCCCTTGTGGATGAGCTCGAGTCGCATGCGAACGAGGTTGTTGCGGCGCGCGGGGAAGGGCTCGCGTTGAGGGTTGCAATCGACGAGGGTGAAGATGGCGCCCGCGCCGACATGACCCACATCGATCTACCCCTGGTCGAAGAGGTTCTCGACAACCTCTTGAGCAATGCGTGCGGCCATGCGAAGGGCGTCATCGAGGTTGAGATTTCTGTTCGCGAGGGCAGGTTGGCTCTGAGCGTTGCCGATGATGGTCCGGGCTTTACGCCCGAAGCCCTGCGGCGCGGGTGCGATCCGTTCTTTAGCGAGAACAAATCTGCCGAGCATTTTGGGCTGGGCTTGAATGTGTCGAGCATTTTGTGCGGTTTACACGGGGGAGCGCTTGAGTTAGGGAATGGTTCGACCGGCGGGGCACGTGTGACGGCGACGTTTAGCACGGGCGGCGATGGGGACGAAACGGGGGAGTTGTGACGAGGGCGCGCGCTGCGCGGGCGTCGCCGGGCTCATCGAGCCGTCGGCGAACCAGTTACCTGCTATTACCTTAAGAATGGCTTACCTTAACGTAAGGCTTACTGAATTGTCATTGCTGGTAGACAAAACATAGACACCAAGTTGCGAAACTGTCCTTGTCAGGTACACAAGGAGGTAACGCGATGATGAGGATGCAGCCCGAAGCCGAAGGGTATTCCGATCAGGTTTCTTGCGGGGGCGCCGCTCGCCGTCTTGACGTAAGCGCTTTGAGCGAGCTTCGCAATCGAGTCGCGGGCGCTCATGACGCGCTGGACGACGCCTCTTCTGCCGGCGCGCGGACCGCAAACGCCCCCTCATTCGCGACCGCTGCGGCAATGTCGGCCGAGGCCGTCGCAGAGGACGATGGCCTCGATGCCCGCCGTCGAATCCTGCGCCGTCGCGTGCTTTTGGCGCTTGCGGCCTCGGCCGCAATCCTCGCGACTGCATGTTGGGAATACCTTCCGGGGATCTTGGCATGGCTTGCAGACCCTCAGGCGGTTCGGTCGTTCGTCGCCGACCACAGCGTGATAAGTCGTCTCGTCATGCTTGGAATCAACGTCACCCAGATCTTCTTGGCCTTTTTGCCCGGCGAGCCTGTGGAGCTGGCGAGTGGTTACGCGTTTGGCTTCTGGGAGGGGACGGCGCTGTGTCTCGTCGCCTCGGGGCTGGCGACGTCGGCGATTTATTGGGCGACGCGTCGATGGGGCTGGAGCCTGGTTGGCCTCTTCTTCGACCGCAGCCTTCTCGACCGGTTTTCGTGGCTCAATAATGCGAAGCGACTCGAGCTGGTCATGCTGGTGATTTTCTTGATCCCGGGAACCCCGAAGGACTTCTTGACGTATTTCGCCGGCCTCACCAAGATGCGCTTCGCCCCCGTGGTGCTCATCGCAACGTTTGGGCGCATTCCCTCCATTGTGACTTCGACGGCCGCGGCATCCGCTGCGGGCAGCGGAAACTGGCTGGTGGTTGGTGTCGTCGTTGCCGTGTCACTGCTGTGCGTGGCGTTGGGCGGCTTGCTGTATCGTCGCCTGCGTGCCAAGGCGAGCTGAGGCGGCCGGCGAGGATGTACGGCGGCTGATGGGCCTTTTGCGGCTACATCGGACCGCCGGTCGCCACAGCAATCCAAAACCTCCCCAACATGTGCATTCTGAAATCGAAATCTTGCGGAAACGCGAGCAAAATGCACTGCTGGGGGAGGTTTCGAGGGTTTACGCGCTTGCGACTCCGCTATACGCTCCGATTGATGAAGAAATCGGCCATGGAGCAGAGCAGGTCAGCGGCGTTGTGCGAAATGACGCCGTTCTCGGCGAGCGCACGGCTGGTGTCTTGCGCCTCTTGCGCGAGCTTGAGTGCGAGATCACGACACGCGTCGATGCCCCCGCCGATCTCGATGAGCTCGACGGCGCGCGCGAGGTCCGTGGGATCGTTCGTTTTTGCTTCGAGCAGCCCCCAAGGGCCGCGGCCTCAGGTTCGACCGGCTGGCCCCGGCGGACCTGTCGCTGGCGATGCCGCACGTGAACTCCGAGCCCCGCGGCGCGCTCGGCTTCGCGACGCCCGCCCGCGCCTTCCGGGCGATGCTCGGCGCCGACGCGGAGGCGCTGCTGGATGCGTACGGCGTGGAGGACGTGCCCATCGGCGAGCTCGACCTGACGCCGGGGCTCATCGCGCGGGCGCGCGCGGAAAGGGGCGATGCCCCGCTGTCCTAGCCTAAGGGAAAACGGAATAGACGGAACCGACCGTTCGGCTGAGTCTGGGAAGAGGCGCCGGGCGGCGGGCGGGCCTTCGGACCCATCGAAACACATCTCCACCGTTCCTTCAACTGGGAAAACGGCGCCCCC